>Ga0126342_10001976_pt1 | contig 30781 bp, 25 predicted proteins | sample Cyp1metagenome_FD_92528 | JGI IMG/M metagenome (GOLD analysis project Ga0126342, IMG submission 92528) | Coral microbial communities from Lord Howe Island, Old Settlement Bay, Australia - Cyphastrea 1 metagenome | ecosystem: Host-associated > Invertebrates > Cnidaria > Coral ...
AGGACGACGAGGACGACGAGGACGACGAGGAGGACGAGGAGGAGGAGGAGAGGAGGACGAGGCAGGAGGAGGCGGAGGAGGAGGAGGAGGAGAAGGAGGAGGAGGCAACTGACATGAAATCTAACAACCCTCACCTGGCAGGTGGGGAAAAACACATTATGAACTATTAACTATTGTGAACCTAGCAGTAACACGCGGGTTACTGCTCATGTTCAAACGCAAAGGGAAATCCGAAGAAAAACCTTTGCTGACCCCCAAAAAATATGGGATTAACATCTGGTTATTTAACATAGCCATGGAAAATCACAATTTTAAATAGGTAAACCATCTATAGATGGGCCATTTTCCATGGCTATGTTAAATAACCATGGAGTAATATACTGAGATATGAAACAAAACATCCTGAGAATCCTGAGAAGCTTCACCCGTAAGATCCAGCCCGGCTGGAAACTTACCATAACTGGTGATCCCGGTAGACCTGGCCCTTGGGGGGTTGGAAGGCAACTTTCCTTTAAAAAAAACACAATTGTTAATCGTTAACTCCAGGTCTTTCCAGGTCTATGTTGCGGGGATGCAACAAATGTGTGGTAGGTGGAAATCCTGCGATTTCCAAGGGAAGGACCATTAATCATTCAATCTCATGTCATGTACCCTCTGGTAAACTAACATAGCTATTGAAAATCACTATTTTTTATGGGAAAACTCACTATAAATGGCAATTTTCAATAGCTATGTTAAATTACCAGAGGGTAATGTCAACAGACCTGATGAGAGGATCAGCCAACTTCTTGGCAAATTTGACAAACACATAAAAATAAAGTCTGGATTTTCTGGTCAAACATATCATTAACATATCATTAACATAGTATTAACATATCATTCAACTGTCAACTGTCATATCAAACATATCATCAATCATTGAGACAAGCCAACGCCAACTCTGGAGAATTGGCGTTGGGTCTGTCTGAAAATAGGATACTGCAGATACCCCAGATTCAGACAACAAGGAAACATTGAGGGGTACATCACTGGAAGTATCATGTCAATGAAATATCAATTCCTAGAATCACTGGTTGGTGGTTTTAGCCATCTTGAAAAATATGAGTTCGTCAATGGTTGGTGGATTATCCCATATATTATGGAAAATAAAAATGCTCCAAACCACCAATCAGAATATCAATATGAATTGACATGGCCAATCTTAGATACACCATGCAAAAAAAAAAAACTTAGCTGGTGAGCAGGTAATCCCATTGACACCAAAAGACTACAGGATTAAAATAGCCATCTAAGATTGACCTAGTTAATCAGTTTATCAATCCGGATTGATATGTTCATTGATAAATATGTGATAGTATAATTCCTAGATATCAATGAACATATGGCAGTGTGTCAAAACCTTGTACCCCTGTAGTTCACATCAAAATAGCTGGTAAATGGATGTTCATCCCACTAAAAATGGTATTAATAGGTATTGATCCATAGCCATATCAATCTGGGAAAATGTTTTAATACGGTATACCCTGAATCGTGGCCAGGCAAGTTCCAGGATGGTTCCCATTTCCATCATCATCGCGGTAATGCTATGCAGCTAGCCTCACTTCAGAGTCCCACCAGGACGTCTCAGCCATGAATTTTTCACTGCTTGATATGGGAAAATTCGGGAAATAGGATCATATTCTCAGCCATTTTTCCGCCATTTGATATGGGAATATATATACCCATGTGCTCCATGTATAGTATATTTACCTACATTTGGGTAATTTATGGGGTAAATGTTGGTAAATATTCCATACATGGAGCATATGGGATATATGAACATATGATATGATATGACTCTAGTTGAGACTCTATGACACATTGGATTTTTGGCGGTGCCTCATGTTGAAACGACCCCAGATCAATGAGAGAACCCAGGCCTGTACCGGAACACGAGCGCCGACCGTACCCTGCGGGTGAGGTTGGTGAGGTTGGGATTCACCCAATGCCATAAACCTACAGGGGATGGTAAAAATATATGTACCCTCTGGTAATTTAACGTAGCTATTGAAAATGGCCATTTATAGTGGATTTTCCCATTGAAAATTGTGATTTTCCATAGCTATGTTAGTTTACCAGAGGGTAAAAATACGAGTCTTTGCCACCCATAAAACTGATGATTTTTGGAGATGTTTTACAATTTGCTACCACGTTACATCTCTCTCATCCATTTTTTTTAACGCCTACCAGAACGCGATCTGTGTCATCCGAATTAATGTACCAGTTTTGCCGCATTTTTTGTAGATGAAATCCATTCAAGGAAAAATCGTACAAATCACAATCTAGGCAAGTGCAATTGGAAGAGGCTGGATAGGAAAAACTTTGACCCTGGAACATGTTTTCTTTAAATCTAACAAACATAATGATAGCAATAAAAACAAATCATAAAGCTAACCATCAACAATACTAATCAGCAATAATAACAGCAGCAATATATATATATACAGTGTATATGTATAAATATATATACACAACAAAAAATAACACAATACCAATAATGATAATAATCATAGTACAATACAATAATAACACAATGATAATCATGCGTTATACATTCATATACTACTGTAACAGGAATTATATACATGGGGGGTTGTTCAAATTATGCATCCCCAATCAAAAACACATTGGAGATACTAAAAGTCCAATCCATGGGTTTTTGAACGACTCCCATATACCCTCTAGCCAACTAACATACTGTAGCTATGGAAAATCACAGCCCTTAATAGGGAAACCAACTACAGATTGGCAATTTTCAGTAGCAAACTGTAACAAATTACCAGGGGGTAACAATGAAAAATAATGATTGAACCACCAATCTAGGTAAATTATAGTATTTCACTAACCTGAATTAAGGCCATTTGGGGATGATTTCCCTGATTAACCATGATTCCAGTGAGGGAGAACAGTGAGGTCGTTATAATATGTTATAATTTGCCCAGACCAATAGCACCAAAATGGTGATTACATGGAATTTAACCATTACCCTCTGGTAAACATACAAAAAACTATGGAAAATCACCATTTTCAATGGGAAAACTCACTCTAAATGACAATTTTCAATAGCTACCCTCTGGTTATTTAACATAGCCATGGAAAATGGCCCTAATCGAAATAGATGGTTTACCGAACTTAATAGCATGGTGGATCTTTCCATGGCAAACTGGCAATGTCATAACCAGAGGGTAGCTATTGAAAATGGTCATAGAAGTAGTGAGTTTTCCCATTAAAAATGGTGGATCTTTCCATAGTTTTTTGATGTTTTTTGTATGTTTACCAGAGGGTATAGCTTCCACTGGTTCCAGGCCTCTTCCACTTCTCTCTGCTGGCTGAGCTGGACACCGACACCGCCGGGTATAGCACGTGTGGCGCCGTCCACGAGTTGTACCTGGGCCGACTGATGTTCAGCCGTTTCCTGCAGAAAATCTGATGACTTCTTGTGATTTGTTTGAGGCTTTTAATGGGATTTAATCGGTTTTAATGGGATTTAATAGGATTTCATGGCGATTTTATGAGATTTGAATAGGAGTTGAATCGGGATTTCACGGTGATGAATTGGGATCTATCTAATCGTTTTTTTTTTTGAACATGTTCGTGGGATTGACCTTCCGGTCATCAAACATGGCCTGCCGGAAAGTCCACCGTCTATAGGATTTTCAATTGCCATGGTTGATTACCAAAGGGTATCTTAAGGTCATGGCCCATGGCATAACGCCATTTTGAGTCAAAGCCATGTGTAACCCTTGGGCCCTTGGAACATGCCAATGTTTAAATGAGAAAAACAGTTGGGAAAATGATCTAGAAATCAGCTGGCAATGGAACCCCAGACTGGAGAAGTGCCCGCTCACAATCTAACATAGCTACGGAAAATCACATTTTTTTACCGGGAACAAAAAACGGTAAGTGGGCCATGTTCCATGATGTTCCATGGCTATGTTAGATTACCGGAGAGCAAATGGTTTTCCAGAAAAAACATCATTATTTGAGTTAAACTTTATAAAGCATCTGGCAATTTCATCCGGCAGCAGAAAAACACATCATCTACCGGCCAATGTTGGGAGATATACCATGCATCACCACGGCCCAATCGGGAGACTCCGCTCAAAGTGCAATGCACCATCTCTCAAGTTTCTTCTTTTCCAACTTGATCACTCCAGTTTTTTTTTCAGGTATCTTCAAAGGCCAATCTTATCATTTGGGGCATCTCCTGGCCCACTGAGGTTTTGTGGGAACAAGTTGTTCCCTCAAGATGTCCTTATTCCAAAATCCTCAGCTTCTTTTTAGTGGATATTCTTGCCTTGTTAATGCCTTTCAGTCCTTCTGAGTTGTTCTTCTTTTGGTGGACTTGTTAGTGTGGATGGGTTGCATTAAGAATATGGCAAGACCTTTGCACGGCGATCGCATGTAATCCAATAAAAGATGCTCTGGAACATGTTTTGCATCATTTTGCCTATAAACTTGAATCCTAGCACATGACATAGACATTGTTATTTTGATCCATACTTTGGCTGCTGAGAGAGTTCCTGCAAGATGAAACCTGATTCTTTAATGTCTCTGCGGCCTTTACAACGAACTCTACATTTGGAGAACTTACGCAACTCCTTTTTTCGCATGAATTGTGATGCAGGAGTCATCAATTCATATCAACTTCTTGGGTAATCATGGATAATCCCATTCCCCTAATATTCAACATTCCCCAGAAACCGCTAGTTTAGTCGGGGATTCACATCTTTGGGTAACCAATCATGATCCGCCAAGCAGCCAGGCTTCGAGAACGCTCACGTTGCTGATCGCGCCGCTCTTTGGGGAGGATGAAGTCACCTTGAAACGTGTGAAACGGTGTGAAACCCCAACGCTGGGCGATGAAATGTAGCCTCTTTCAACCTGGCACTTGGAAATCCCCCAAAAAAATTGGAGGTTTCAATGGGAATTTTTCATATAGAAGGGCGATAGAATTGATGGGATACTGGATAAATTGCAATAATTCACTAGCATGAAAATACCTGAATGGTTCGGCTATTTAGAGATGGTTCCCCACAATCCTAACCATCATTCCAGTGAGGTCGCAGTCAAGTCGTTATCATTTAGCCAGATATCATGGGGATACATTTGGGATATCTTATCTGGAAATACCTTCACTGGATGATGCGCAAACTAAGAGTTTCATCAATAAATAATGGAGATTGGCGGGATATGATACAAACATATATCCAAACTAGGAGTTTCATCATATCCATAACATTCCATAACTATTGTGGATATCTTGTTGGATATGATACATCTAAAGTAATTTCCTAAAGTCAACAAAACGCTTGACCATTGTGGGTAACAAAACCAGGTACCTGGGTTACCAAACTCGAGACATTTTCCCGAGATCACCAGGGATGTTGCAGCAACAAATTGTTGGGTCTACAATGGTCACACCTTAATGGTCAGATCTGGTTATGACTACCATAGCCATGGAAAAATCCAGCGTTTTTTAAAGTTCGGTAAACCATCTATTTCGATTAGGGCCATGGCTTAACCATGGCTATGTTAACAGTCATAACCAGGCCGGGTAACATAGGGGTAACATCAGTTAGAGAGTGGTATTTTCATGTATTTTCTGGTGAATCCAAGGGCATCCACCGGGCATAAACCTACCAGCCTTGGGGATGGTGTTGACATACCCGGGATGCCGATACGTATCGCTATCGGACCTCCAACCGGTCACCGATGCGGCGATGGTTCTGTCCTAAAAAATCGAGTAACCACACCACCCCCCCAAAAAAAAACGAAAAGTTGTAAACCTGGAAAAAAAAATTAAGCGTGCAATTCTATCATCGAACAACCATCCTCGTATGATTAAACACTTTTGGGCATCTTTTTGGAGATCGAAGTTCACTGCAGGTCTAGTTGCAAATCGTCAGCTGTTCTTGTTCATTGACCATCATCGTAGATAAACCTCAAGCTGCGCACGGGCACGGGCCCCCGCCGTCTCAATGAGTGAATCCGGATGGGACATGAGCGATTGTGATTCATGTCCATCATGTCAGGGGAAAAAACACCTTCCTCTGTCCCAGAGATTTTTTACAAGTCAAAAATCAATCATTGTTCATCATTTTTCATCAATATTCTCTTACCACATGCCTAAGAAAAATCCACCGGCCGGCGGCCGGTCGGCTGGTGAGTCGTACCATGATCCGCCGATCGGACGGTCCGTCGTCAAGGCACTGAGCATGCGATGAAAGAAGAACATCGTCGCAGCGGCAGCAAATCTTTGGCCAGCTGGAGTTTTATGCATTTTTTTCCTGGATCTTACTGGTCTTCTTATTGATTCAACGTATGTTAATTACTGTTGAATGATATATGTTCTACTAGGTTCTACTAAAATTGTTTCGGAATAGCAAAAGTGCTAACGGGTTGAGTGCGTGACTTGCTTTTTTTTTTTGGGTGTTCGAGATTCCAGACTGCATGACTTTCCGATCAAGGTTGAACTTGGGCCGCTGAGAGATGCGAGGAGCACCCAGCTAGTTTCACTGTTCTCCAAATTATCACACGTATCCAAGTTATCTGAGCTATTCAAGATATCCACGCTATCTAAGTGGTCAAATTATCCAAGTGATCCAGGTTATCACTTGTCATCCACGCGGTCCAAGTTATCCAAGCCATCCAAGTCATATCAGACATATCCCAGTTGTCCAAGATATCTGAGTTACCCTCTGGTAATTTCACATAACTATTGAAAATGGCCATAGAAATAGTAGATTTTCCCATTAAAAATGGTGATTTTCCATAGCTATGTTAAATAACCAGAGGGTATTCCATAGTTATCCTAGCTATCCACATTAGTCTATACATTATCTATATGGCAGCCAAAAACCTTCTAAAGTGCTCCGGTTTACCGGACCCCCTTCGCCGCCGCGAATCGCCCAGCCTGAAACACGGCCCCCTGGTTTCCGACATCTCGATGAAGTGTCTGAGCCTCGCGCTTAGTCAGAAAGGTGGTCCCAAAATGGGGCAGCAAAAAATAGATGTTGAAAAGATCAAATTAATCCCTTTCCCCTTAAATTGGGATTATTAATAGAGATTAATCCCAAAAATAGATGTTAAATTGTTGTTTTTATTAATTGGAGGGTTTGTTTAATAGGGGGAAGGGATTATATCAAATTCATCACTATTTGAGTAGGATTTGAAACATGTTTACTAACTATACTAAACTCTATATCTGATACTGGGGGTCCTTATGTGCTGCAAAACATCAAACAACTCGTTTTTGGAGCTGGCGAGTTTGTTTTTCCCGGTGGCCAAAGAGGAACCTCTTAAACTGGCCATCCATGGCGAGAAACCACCAAAGGATCAAATTTGTGGGTGTGACGTATCTTCAACTAACTGAAATAAATGGACGCCCTTCAAAAGCCCCCTATGATGTTCTTTTCATAGTCTCTCTCTGTGATTGTTTTTTGTTGTGTTTCTGGAGGCACTCTGATAGTTGCATGTTTCAAGGAGCCCTTTATGAGTAATCTTGTTTGGTTCTTTTAATCATGACAGGCGCGCAGGAAAGCCAGCGCCATGGTGTACAACAAACAGAAAGTAAAGGCAAACAGCACTTAACAAATGATTTTCATATATTTCATATTATGTACTTGGAAAATAAATATGAAATCAGAGCACCCCACGTTTCTTAAAATCAAATCCAAACCAACAAACGTGAAACATCCATGGTGGAATCATTTTTAATTGTTGTTTTAAACCTGGTGTTTGCCAAAAGGTAGCAAGAGAGAGAGAGAGAGTGAGAGACGCTGCACATTCGGAAGCAAAATTGTTTTGGCTTTTGATATACATATATATATAATTATATATATAGATTTAAAAAAACATGCATATTATTTGTTTAATTAATTATATATATATATATAATTATATATATATAATTATATATATATATATATATATCGATATCTTTAATATGTGTGTCTGTGCACATGTCGCGCTAGCAGCTCTGATCCGGTGGTTCCACTGGGCACTCAGGCGTTGCCACAAACGTTGCTGAAGGTCAAGCCTCCCAGAGTCCCATCCAAACCTGCGCGGTCTGGGGAAGTGGTCTGGGGATATCGGTCCCTTAGTGATCCCAGCCACGTTGCAACGGAAACTCCCGGCCATGGCCATGGCCATGATGACACCGGAGATGCGAAATTTGGATTGTACACCCCATGGGCTATGGATGGCTATGGAATATCTCTTATGAATTTTCCATGCTTAGTTTAGTAGTTCAATCTATATAATCTATGACCATTTTATAGGAGCAAACCACCATCTCCTGCACATTGTGGGTCGTACCAGGGCTTCATTCAGCGGGGCTCTGAATGAATCCTTCACTCAGAGCTCGCAGATGAATCCGGATCAGTTTCATGGATCATTACCCTCTGGTAATTTAACATAGCTATGGAAAATCACTATTTTTTATGGGAAAATCCACTATAAATGGCCATGTTCAATACTTATGTTAAATTACCAGAGGGTATATATCATCGAATCATCATCCAATTTCTTCCCATTTCTTCTATTTGAGCTGCTTTATAATATTTTATCATCCCATCTGCAGAGAGACTTCTCAATATGTACCCTCTGGTTATTTAACATAGCCATGGGAAATGGCCCTAATCGAAATAGATGGTTTACCTATTAAAAATGGATGTTTTCCATGGCTATGTTAGTCATAACCAGATGGTATTCATCCTATCAGCAAACCGCGAAAAAAAAAAAAAAACACCAAACTTTCGAAACATCGCCGCGGATTCGCCTAAGACTTGACGCAAGTTGACGCCATGACGTTCACATGGATCAACATGGATCAACACCCTACCCGGTACCCCAGCCACGAAACATGAACCAAGTCCTGGTTGGGATTTTTTTTCTGGGACATCTATGGTGGATACCGTGGTTTTTTATACCCAGCTGTTTTTTCATGGTACTGTTCATCATGATTTTCCGCAGTGAATCTGAACCCGGGAAAAACCCCTATGTTTGGACAAACCAAGATAGAGCCATCCCAGATCATGATCCGAGACTAATGGGTACCATGTCACATAATCGATGTATTTCTGGGATTCTTATGGACTGTAAGGATAGTCTTGTGGCCATTTGTGGCATACTGGCGGATATTATTTTTTTTTACCGGATTTCAAAGCATCGTTTCATCGATATCACAAACTATCACAGACTTTTATGGCTTATGAACCCCATCATCACACATCATCAACGTATATAAACGATTATAAACGTACATGTAACAGTTACAGGGTTGCTCGCTGATAATTTTTAGCGAAGATCTTCAAGATCACCAATTTTCATCGAACTTGATGAGCCATGGCCTCCGAAGCTATGTCAATTTACCAAGTTGGGTCTGTCTGAGTGGCCCCAAAATTGACATCCAAAATCTTCCTTAAGTGGCTTTGTCTGAAGTTTAGGTATCCCAAAATTTGATTTAACGTTTTTTTTCTCATCATGTTCCCTATCAACTTATCATGCTGGGGCCCACTCAATTCCTAGCTCCGGCTCTCCATTGCTGGAAATTTGGATAGCAATAGCTCCGAAACGCTCCCGAAATTCACTACTTTTCTTGTAAAATAGCCATATGATATGCTACTTTGCCCCGAATTTGGTGGTTGATCATGATTTTCATATAGATATATATATATATATATTTGTTCATTTCATTTTCCATCTCTCTCTCTCTCCCCATCGCCATCCCGAAGGTTCACTATCAAAATCCTCAGGTTCCTTCATGTTCAATTCATTTTCCCTATGAAAATCGTTGAAAATCTATCCAAATCATCATCTTCCCCAGCAAAATAGCCATATTTCAAGGCCCAAATCTCGCGTTCCTTTGGCGTTCCCAGGCCCATTCAGGGCCTCCCAAGCGCGCGCGAAGCTCGGACACGGAGACCAATTCAAAGGAACCCACGTGGAAGGAACGGCCGTTGACCTGGCGGGCCCTGACCCTGGCACCGGGGGAGGTTTCACCACCAAAACTATGGTGGATTTCCTTGGGGATTCAATATCTAGAAATGGATTTCCATGATTTCAATATGGGGATATTTCAACATGGGGATTTCATGGTGATTTTTGAGAATTTGCGATTGAACATTGGCATCTAGTGAATCTACTTCGATGGTTGATCGTTCTTAGACATGGTGACTTTCCATAGTTGGTGATGGGACATACCTAGGTTGCTGACATCTGCATCGATGAACTCCACCTTGTCATGGTGCACGTTCGCCCTGCTAGACGTGGCATGACGTCCCAGCAAAAAACGTCCCCAAAAACCATGGCCCATTCTGTCATGGGGAATGAACATGAACATTGGTGAAGCAACCAGTGATAACCAATGAAAGTTTTGGTCCAAACATCAACACATGATGAACCAGGCCTTGCTTTCCAGAACGCCATCTGCAAAGTTAAATTTCTCACCTCAGATGACCAACGGGCCCACGAATCGATCACAATCAAACGATCCATATATCTATCCAGTCATATCCAGTCATATCCAGTCATATCCAGTCATATCCAGTCATATCCAGTCATCAAAACGAATGTTATGTATGTATATATATATAAACCCATATATATATATATGTGAATATATATATTATATATATTATATATATTGTATATATAAAATATGATAATATTACTTGCAATTAATTCACAAGCCATTACCCAAGCGATGCTAAGCGGCGTGTCCTGTCGAAAGCCTCCTCTGCGAAACCGAAGGTCTCCGAAAACCAATGGGGCGAAGCCACGGTTCCTGGCACGAAGCGCACTGGAATCCCTCAAAACCTCCGGGGGACCTCCAGGGGGGCCCCGGTGGAGGGGTTGAAAATAAGCTGTTGGATCGAGATGACTGAAACTGCCTTCAAGCCACCCAGCAAGCTGAATCTTAAAACATGTTTCTCTCTGAAAATGGGGCACTCCCAAATGCCCAATTTTGGCATCATTACTTCCAATTCAAATGGCATAAGCCCAGCACTTCAACGGGAAGCCCGCCTGGCATGCAGCTCAGACTGGCTTTACGCCATGGCGTTTTATGCCGCTGCAAACGAATCTCGGATGGGAAGCTCAGTCTGATCAGGGAGATCATCATCCCACAAGATCTTTATGATGTTTATGGGATTATGTTTATGCATGTGTCAACCATCATGAAACAATGTATCAAATCATATGGTTTAATATGTTTTTTCTGTGGTTGACAGAATTTCATAAAGCATCCCCCAGTCATCACCATGTTGATGGATGATATAGACCATCAAAAATGCTGTGGTTTGAGAGACATGGCTTCGTGTCTTGGCCGTTGATCCAGCACTCATTGGCAACTAACATGTGCTGGAAAATGCTGGAATACTCCAAGTAAGGTTATGTAAGTTATGTAAAGAACAACTGACACTATGTGTATGTTTGAAATATATGTTTTATATGTAATTTTCTTGGTTTATCACTTGTACTTGTACATCTTTATCATCTTTATATAATACCAAATACATCCAAATGCGCCAAAAGATGGACACGTGCACTGCTTGCTTGGCAGCCTGAAATTCAATTGGTTTGACCGAAAAAATCAAAGCATTGATTGTATTGCTGTACGGTACCCATTGGACGCACAAACATACACAATTCAATCGGTGAAACCTGACTCTTGAGTCGTTTTCCAATGATAACACAACAATTTCCCGGGGACCATGCTAAATCAGTCGTGCCATCGGCGGCCATCGGTAACTTTTCCGATTTTAGGGTCACTCAATGTCTAACAGCGGCAAATAATCCCAGTCCTCCAGGCACTGCTGCGGAGAAAATCCCAGTTAGTGTGTGATGAATCTCAGCAAATCCCAGCCCAATTTGACCATTCCTTTCTCCAGAGGGTTGTATAAAATTGTATAAACATGTATAAACTTCAACCATCATAAGCATCCAAAAAAATTGGAGCTGAAGTTGCATGGTTCTCCACCAATCGATCATCCCAGTGGACGCCTTTTTTGCAGATCGGGAGTCCGAAGCGCCAGGTTTTTCCCAGCTCCAGTCCCAGAAAGGTAGCAATGTGATGCCACCTGGCGCCACCGGTGGTAAATTGATGTAAATTGATGATTTAATCCTCAACCCTGGTGATCATTTAGTAGATAAATCATAATAAATCACAATAAATCATAATAAATCATAGCTATCATAGCTAGATAAATGATCATTTTACTCTTTTAAATTCTTTTAATCTATGTTAATCTTCTTTATTTAGCAGAGTTCCATCCTTTGGGGTGTTGGGGACAAACAAGTTTTTGCTTGTATTGCGATGACATACTTGCGGCCGGGTCCAGGAATGTTCTTCGGGGGCTGTGCGACATGGAAAGCGGATAGTTTCGCCGCACCTAGCTGAGCCAAACCGCCACATCGGTCAGCTGACGGGTTGCAAGCTGAGAGTACCGCGCAGTGCAAGATGTACCCTTTGGTAAACTAACATAACTATGGAAAATCACAATGTTTAATGGGTAAATCAACTATTTCCATGGCCTTTTTCAATAGCTTTTTGTATGTTTACCAGAGGGTAAACGAATGTAAACGAAGCTCCTTCTGCTTTTTCTCTTTTGCTCTCTCCTACTTAGGACAATGCAAAATGAAACCGGAAGAGTTGGAGATGGATTATTGCCAGTCGACCCAAGCCCAAGTGACCCTCGTATGTGCGGGCCATCACAGCCACACCTGCGGCGACCCCGTCAAGAACTTCATTGAACTCAGAAACCATGTTCGAGGTTCCAATCAACCGCGAAAGCAAAGCGAAGGAATATGTGATATTATGTATATATATATACAGTATATATGTATATACACGCTTTACATCTATGTGTAGGGTTGTATAATATGGATGTATATGGTTTTATATGACTGTATATTATACATCAATAGGCGCATAACGACGTTGCAAGTGCATACTGCAGGGACCTTGCTAGGGAAGGGAACTGAAGGCAGCAACTTGGTGGTTCCCCCTCGACTCGTGGACTCTTGATGGACGTTTTTGGGTGCCAATTTTAGCCAATTTTCCCTCCCAGAATTGGACCACTCGAACGCCCCGAAATTTGAATTTTGAATGGATATATATATATATATATATCTATACGTATATATCTATCATCCCATGATATATATATATATATAATTATATAGATATGTCTGTATGTCTGTATGTCTGTATATCTGTATGTCTGTATGTCTGTATGTCTGTATGTCTGTATGTCTGTATATATGTATGTATGTATGTATGTATGTATGTGTGTATGTATGTATGTATGTATGTATCTAATATGTATCTATCTAATGGACAGAAATAGGGTGTCCTGTAAAAAGAAAAAAAACTTAAATTTCCATCTCTGATTTCTCCACCACCTGATGCTGTCCACGGTGGGAAGGTGCTTCGTTATGGTCCACCTGGTGCTGGCGTGGTCTTGTTGCCAAGGATATGTGGTGCAAGTTGCCACTCATTTGCAGAACATTGTTTTCACACTTTTTGAATACCGAACTCATAGTTGAAATCTGTTTGAATCAAAGTAGACCTATGTTTAGCCAACATGTTCATGAAATCCGAAAGGGCCTTGAACATCAGCTGTTTTTCTGGTTCCCCTATATTTTCTTAGAGAAAAAAGTCAAGTTATCTCTGGGGCCATGGGGGAATAGTCGTCATCCGTCCCGTGGGAGTCCTTCCAATGGCTATAGCGGCTATGGGCCGTGAATGGGTTTATAAATCCCTATCAATTGACCACCAATATTGGAATATAACACATGTGTGCCCATGTTCAGAACATGGCATAAAGTTTAGACTCTAGGACTCTAGGTCTAGGGGGCACAACTTCTTCTCTCTGCAAAATGTAGTTGCGTCATGTTACGTCCTAACATCTTGAAAATCTGGGTAAATCATGATATTTCACTAACCTGAAAATAGAAATAAAAACCTATCACGGACACGGACTCTCATTAGAATATCAAACTAATCGGCCAAACGTACCCAAACCACATCAGACAGCACCTGAAATAATGCCTCGACTGGGGATGATTCCCCTGATTAACCATGATACCAGCGAGGTCACAATGAGGTCGCTATAAATTTCCCCAGATACCCTCTGGTAATTTAACAGTTTGCTATTGAAAATGGCCATTAATAGTAGATTTTCCCATTAAAAATGGTGATTTTCCATAGCTATGTTAGTTTACCAGAGGGTAAAATTCATGATAAAAAGCCTTCGGGCGAGGGGTGGCCAAGGTCTTCTTTTTCCGCGCAACGAAATCGATGCTTTACTCAGTCTCACTGGAGTCTTCATGGACCGAGCTTAAGCTCAGCAAGAGTTCTTCCTTGCTTCCCCGCGCAGCATTCCTCAGGCTTGCTTGGTCGATAATAATGGCATTTTCTGAAAAAAAAACTGCAACCTGAACTAATGTCGAATTTCCTGGATTCCTCTTGATCACCATCGAACTGGGTGTTTATTAAGATGGCACAGTGGCACCTCGCATGTGGCTGGAGGCTACTGGGATGGATAGCCGGATAGCCTTATTGGATAAGAACTCCATGTATTTCCATGTCCAGTCAGCTAAGTAGGTCACCCCAGCATGACCATTGGTTTGTGAAGAACATGTCCAAGGGAATGGCTAGTGTCTAGTGTTACTCTTTCTTAAGTGTAAGATCGGATAGGCTTCCCAACACCAAAAACACGTTTGACAAACCATACAACGATTGGGGACATTCCATGCCATACCCACACTTTGCAAAAATAAGATATACCCTCTGGTTATTTAACATAGCCATGGAAAATCCCCATTTTTAATAGGTAAACCATCTATAAATGGACCATTTTCCATGGCTATGTTAAATAACCAGAGGGTAAAATAAGAGCAATAGTGAAAACGGTCTAACGGTCTAACGATCGTAAATTCCAGTCCGTAGACTACGTCAGTATTTAAGCATCCTGAATGAGGAATTGGTGACTGGTCCCACACGACAAACGAAAAAAACCCAGGTTGAACAACACCTTGAGCGGCCCCGGGCTTATCTTGATCCAACAAGTTTCAACCTGTTTCAATGGCCTTACTATGCCCCAAGAATCCCCAAGAAATCCCATGAAATCCGGCCATCGGGATGAACATCCCATCCAAGCCGAATCCAAGCGTCCCGAAGAGCTTGCGATGCTCAGCTTGCAGCTGTTCATCCGGCACCAAGGCCAGTTTTTCCACTTGCCGGATATCCGGCGTTTCACGTGTCCTGGCGCCCACAGGATGTTTCACTGAGTCAGGGCACATGGGGGATGAACTATACATGTGACAAACTCCCGGCTTGGTTGTGCTCTGCTTGATTTGTTCAGCCCCTTTCACTGAAGGCTAAGAATGCTAAGAAATCAGAGAAAGATATGAAAGATGGTGAGACAGCAAGAAGGACTTCTCTGGGGGTATGATTTTGAATGCCACCCACCTGACAAACTTGAGTAAATGCTGTTTTTTTCATGACAGTTTTTTTTTAAACCACATTAATGAAGACATTTCACATTTCTGCCGTAAAGAACCGAGCAGCATTGCGGTGTAGTAGATCCCTCCCAAGGGGAAGGCGTAGACAGCCAGGAATTTCACCACTATGCTGCTAGCGGCAAAGAGCGCCAAACTCGTGGTCCTTGGGGCCAACGATACATCATAACATATCATAACCCATATGCATGTATGGTGTATTTACAATTCTTTACCTACATTTGGGCGATTTTGTTCGGGCAAATGTTGGTAAATATTCCATACATGGAGCATATGGGTAGTGTTTCCATTCCACTGTTGAAAAGTCATCAACATACCCTCCGGATTATTAACGTAGCTATGGACAATGGATGAAAATGAACAATTTATATATATATATATATGTGATTATATGTGTGTGTGATAAACATGATGATGACTTAGCTTTCTTATGCAATTTTAAGTATTTGTTTTCCAGCTCGCACAGCCTTAAATATTATATATATCCCATAAAGTGGATTATAATCCCATGGAAATCTCATTCAATCCCATTGAATGCCATGAAATGTCAAGATATGCCCAGCTACACTTCCTCCAAAAGGTGGTTGAAGCTGAAGGTGGCCAGCGTCCCCCCAGGCTGTAGCAGGAAGTGCAGCCCGTAGTCGTCCACCGTTTCCATGCCGAAGCCGCTGCGTTCACGGCTGTACTGCGTGTTGTTGGCCCAGATGGGCTTCAAAACGAAGAAGGGACGCTTCAGGAGACCACCTCAGGTGTACCCCAAATGTTGAACTGCATCATTTCTGGCAACCCCCAAACAAATGTTGAGTTTAGGCTCAAATTCCACAGATATATTGCTAAATATGGACTGGGGGCTACTATATGCTACTATAACCAAAGGCCCAGATCACTAAGTGCACCCAAGCGGCGGCCGTATTCGAAGCTGTGCACTTCCAATAGCAACATGATCACCAAACCCACATGACCTTGCAGGCGATCTCAGATCGACCCGGAAGTGGGCAGCCTCTGGTACACTTTGCGAACTGGAACTTCGCATCATCTGCAAACAGACCATTTTTCATAGATGACTAGAGGGGTATAAGATGGTATAAGTATAAGCATGAAAAAAAGATGCGGAGAGTTCTTTTTGTGCCAAAAAGTTACGGGAGATACCATCTGGTTATGACATTGCCAGTTCGCCATGGAAAATCAACACCATGCTATGAAGTTCGGTAAACCATCTATTTCGATTAGGGCCATCAACAAACCATGGCGAACTGTAACAGTCATAACCAGGCCGGGTATCAGGAAGACTGGCTGGATCCCGGGGATGTCGTGGGATCTGTAGGGCCCACACGGCCACACCATGTATTAAGGATGGTTGGTAAATGTTGATAATGGTGATTTATTATGATTAATGGTGGTTACTAACTATCATTAATAAATGGTGATGGTTACTAACCAAATTAATTATAATGATAATGGTAACTAATGGTGATTCATTATGATTTATTGTGAATAATTAATAGTGGTTGATCATGGTGAGTAATGGTTATTTTCGGCATGATGTATTGTTACTGGTTCACAGCCCCAATGTTGTTCAATCATGATGTATATATATATATATATTTCACCATGTATCTAATAAAGTTCCCTCCCAAGGACTGGATCGCACATCACTTATGAGTAACTTAGTCTTCCCGGTTGGAGTTCTTCAAAAACTGCTAAAAACCTAAAACCATCTAAAGCCTAAATCTGGGGAAGTTACAATAATTCACTCATCTGGGGAAGTTACAAATTGGTAAAACAATACTAAAATCGTCTAATTTTGGATGATTTGAGCGTTTTAAGTGGGTAAAACATTACGCCATCTTTGTCATCCCCCAGGAAAATCACCATTCATATAGGTGGTACCCTCTGGTTATTTAACATAACCATGGAAAATTGCCCATAGAAATAGATGGTTTACCTATTAAAAATGGTGGATCTTTCCATGGCTATGTTAGTCATAACCAGATGGTAAATGGTACAAACCATTCCCAGCCATGGGCGCTTCCCAGCCATGCCATGCCACGAATGGATCGGCCCTGGTGCGCAGTGACGTCATGGTCCAGGCTGATGCCCATGGCGCGCATCAAGGTGTCGAGTCTGAAGACCTCCCGGCCATGGGATGAGTTTCACCAGGAATTCACCATGGTGAGTTGGCAAAAATGGTGGAAAATTCACTAGGAAAAAGGCTGACTTAACTAGGAAGTGCCAGGAAGAAGGGTGATTTAAGTAGGGAGGTGATTCTTGCGATTGAACTACGAGGTGTTGATTATGATTGCAGTATATACTATGATTTACTATCAACATGCTGGGTTTACCTCTCAAACATTGTGATTTTACCACCAAAAAAAACAGGTTCACTATGATTGACTTCACTTTCAAAGAACTCGTAGCCCATGATAGTATCAATTTGAATCCAATGTCGCCAAAAGTTGTTCTGGCTTTAGAATGGATGTTGATATGTTTAATGTTTTGACCTATTTTAGTTTTCATTCATTGTTCGACCTAATGTAGCTTTCGTCATTGGGTTGCTTAATTGTGGGAAAATCTTAGCCCTGTGGCTATGTCAAAATAGCTATTGACCATGGCCTTGTATAGTCGATTTACTTGTTAAATATATTTAAACCATAGCTATGCTCTTTTATATGCCAAAGGGCTGATGTTTTGACGTTTTTGCTCGGGCTACAATGGAAATTTGCATCGCCATCATGCCATTTCAGTGCGTTGCAGTGGGTGGTTTTTCAAATTCTCTTCCCCTAAATCGAAAAGTGAAGGAATCTAAAATGAAAGGATAGTATTTTTTTCCCAAATGGGGATGGGTCAAAACCCTGGTACCTAGTGAACCCCAAAATAGCTGGTAAATGGATGTTCATCCCACTAAAAATGTATCTATAGGTATTGACCCATACCCATATGTTAATAAAACCCTCACCGTGTTGTCATTGATATACTATATATACTATATTAACCAGCTCGTCACCATTCCATGTATGCTACCATATTGTCAAAATCATCCCGAATTATCCTGGTTGTCGTTGATGAAATTGACCATTAAAAAAGGATATCGCCACATTCAAAAATGATGTTAATCTTATGATCCTATAAAACACCTATAAATGCAGTCACGAAATCTCACCTTGTCGAATGATGTTAACCATATATGTAATTGCAGGGATATTCGCATTACCAGTACCATGTTTTTTTGAACAAATAATTATCCACCCCCAAACAGCTCAGTATTCGCCGAGGCATGCTCAGCCTCACCTGGGTTTGTCTGAAAATATGCTGCCCCAAAATGTGATGCTTTGTCATCATTTTTCCTTCCGCGGAGGCTATATATAATTGGGTGTATACATCATTTTCAGACTTCCATATCGCCATGAAGTTTCATGTCATCATGTTGCTGATCAAAATCCAAAACATATCCCACTGATATATTCCATAGCCAAAAAATCGGGGAATTGGCCATTTTTCACTTGGCCAGCCAGCGAATGGAAGTCCCCATGCCCAGCCAGCCTCGTTGTTGTTGATGGTGAAATCCGCCGAAATATAGCAAGGCGCCTTGGTGACCTTGCCCCGCCCCTGCCCCGAAGGGTGGAGGAAGGCCTCATGGCGCAGCCCGCGCTCGCGGCACAAGGCGTGCTGCACATCGTTCACCACGTGGCCCTGGCTGAAGGCACCGACCTAGGCGCAACGTCACGGCAGGGGTCGAAATTTCTGGGAAATTTGGGGGAAATCAGGTTTATGATGGTATATGTATATATAGATATAATGATATAATGGTAATGGAATATTAATGGGATAATAGTCTGGACTAATCATGAATGGAATTATATATATATAGGGGTTGATACTCTCTGGTAGTCAAACATAGCAATGGAAAAAACATGATTTTCTCAGCTAGACACTTCCATTGATAGGGGAGCTTCCATTGCCATGTTTCATTATCACAGGGTATCTCTCAGAACGTTGTTTTTAAAGATCGACATATGATAGATGTGTAATTGGGTATATGGGGGCTACATATACTGTGTAGACATAAGAAAGAAAGAAAGAAATAAAGAAAGAAAGATAGAATGATAGAAAGAAAGAAAGAAATGTTTATAGATATATCTATAATGGAGATACGATGGGCTGCCAATTTTCTGGACATGGAGGAATTTCATAGCCCAGGGGACGGTCAATCATATGCTGGTATAGTGTAGCCTCATGATGGGGAAATCAGATTTCAACGCCTAATAATGTTGAAACCATCCCCAATTTCCGCAATGTCCCAACAATTTCACCATGGATATTCAACACTAGGAGGATCGGCTGAAGTAGATTAGTCATATGGCTATGGATCAATACCTATAAATAGCAACTTCAGTTTCATTAACATCCATAAATCCCAGCTATTTTCATGTTCACCAGGGTACAAGGTTTTGACCCATCCCCATATAACCTCCACCACAAGGTCAGCCTCCCCGAACTGCCGAACTGAGCCACTGCAAGGTGGCCCACCATCCTATGTCCAGGCATGATTGATGGCTGATGATGTGGATCCTTCACCGGTTGGTCCGGACCATCCCCAGCACCAAACAGCCCAACAGCCTTTCTGTCAATGGGTTGGATGTTGTGAAAAAGCTAGAGGAACACATGAAAAAGGGGCCTGCCATTCCTCGTAGAAATCGACCCAGAAACCAATTCTGGGATATGGTGCGGTTAAAAAACACACACATCATATGATATCTGTATTATAATTACCCCCTGGTTATTTAACATAGCCATGGAAAATCACCATTTTTAATAGGTAAACCATCTATAAATTGGCCATTTCCCATGGCTATGTTAAATGGCCAGAGGGTAACCATATTGTTTGTTGTTAAACATGTGAGTCACTTAATGATCAAATCACGAGCCATCATGGGGCACTTCATGCCAATTCGAATGTTTCAGACGTTTAAGTCACGATTAAAGTTTGGTGACCTCAAATTGCCAATCAGATCCCTGTAATGATCATGAAATCATGATCACAAGTCCTTTTGGATTCTGATATTTCTTTGCTTGGGCCAAAACAAAGCAACACACTGTTAAACAAATAGAAATGCCATGAAATGCCATGTCCCCCCTCTAAAAATAGTAAAAGGTCCTAAAAAGTGAAATCAATTGAAGCTTGTGCGCATCTTTTTGTTGTTCCCAGGGGTTTCCGTCCTTGGTAATGCTGTACACGGTGGGCTCCACCAACAATGTGAAGTTTTCGATGTCCTCGGTTCCAATCATTGACCTGACATGACCTGACATATCCTGAGATGGGGGACACTTGCGGTGCAAATACTGCGGCATTTTTGGGGGCTTACAAGGCTTACAGTACGACAACAATTTGGTGACTTCAAGCATGTTCAAGAGACATGGAACAAATGGAACACTAAGATCACCATAGAACACCAACAGTAACGGGTTTGTCGTTTTTCTGGGGTTCCGACACCGTTTGCCAAGCGGCCCACCCATTCGCAATTTGCACGGGATCAATCATGTACTGACTATGATAGGCTAGCCTGTGATTGTCCAGTAAAAAGAGGTGCCGTTTTTAGCATCTACTCAGTCGACTAATATGGCTGGAAGTCCATGTTTGGTTTGGAACTTTGTGGCGGGTAACTCCCAGAATCCCCATCGTTGGTTGGGATAACCATCCGAATCCATAGAGAAAACCATCATCGTTGGTCCATCAAGTCCCATGAAAACTGCCATTTGGTTTTAATCCCATCGTTTAACACCAGAAAAGCCCCATGATTTCCATTGATTTCCCATCAAAATCATTAGGGATGACCCCAGCCCATTGGAGTTGAAGCAGCGGCCACATAGTGATCCGAAATCACGCCACCTGGTCACACTGGGTTGAAATCTCCCCCATGACTTGTTGTGGAAGTGATTAATATTGATTAACATCATTAATACCACTAATGTCAAAAATGATTGACCTATAATATTGATTATAGCTATGGTGTCGTGATTCTTACTAACATTTACTAACCATGGTTTTACCATGGTTTTACCATGGTTTTACGGGTTTTACCATGGTTTTACCATGGTTTTACAATGGTTTTACGGGTTTTACCATGGTTTTACCATGGTTTTACCATGGTTTTACCATGGTTTTACTATGTTTTCCCCTCAAAATAACCCCAAGCACTGCGGCCCGGCCCAAGCCAAGCCTTCCCCCTTGATCTTGCGACGCGTCACCACCGTCATGGCCTCCTCGTGCACCTGGAAAGATCTGGCCCGACAGGGGGGAAAAGAAACGGGAGTTTTTTGTGTCAAACAAAAGCAACAAAGAGAGTGCAATTATATAATATTATATACCTGGTTTCATGAATTTGGTCTCCGTTTGCTTGTTCTATGATTTAAAATGATTTAAATATGGAGGTTTCCTAAAACGGGGGTACCCCTAAATCATCAGTTTTAATAGGATTTTCCATTATTAAACCATCAATTGATGGGTACCCCCATAATGTTTAAATAATATGTTTTTTTCCACCCGGGGACTTCGCCTGCTGATTTCTTGGTGACCAGTGGTATTTCTTCGGCCATGACACGTGGAGCACGGAAGGACCCGAAAAGACTTCGCAACGCAAAGTCGTTGGAGGACAAACTCCGCTGGTATGACCTGGATGGCCAGGTACGGCAGAACCAGTTTTTTATTGGAGGCAACTACCATGGTAACTACCACATGGTTAATGGATGGTTAATGGTGGTTAATGGATGGTTAATGGATGGTTAATTGGAGGTAACTAGCACATGTTACCATATAAGACCTATATGTAATTTTCAGGGATATGTTCCGGGGATATACTCCCCAAATCTGGCGTTTTTTAAATGGTACAGTAGCCTCATTTCAGGGTCCATAAAAATTCCTATTGAGGCTATGCGGCTATGCTGAGGATCGGCCCTTCGGATCCCTTGGGCCCATCTTACAGCACCATATATGATATATGTATACCCATAGGATCCATGGTGCTGCTATATATGCCAACATTGGGGGTATATTGATGGTAAATGTTACCATATATACCATACATGGATCCTATGGGATATGATATATGTATATATATAATATAGATTGATATCTGTATCCTCGAAAAAGCACAATGCTCATTTGAGAGATGTCTGCTTTCTGAGCGGTTTTTCGCCACATGAGCGTAATTGCATGTAATTCCACCACTTTTCGCATGTTTGCACTTTGTGCATGTTGAAGCCGAAATTATGAGCGGTTTTTTCCCGGGAAATAAGTAAATACCCGGGAAAATAACATAAATACCCGTCCGTCAAGAAACAAATGCGCATTGTCTAGTTCAAGTGAGCATAAAAAGTCAGAACGAGCGTAAATCCAAGCGAAAACTGCTGCACAAAAAAGTGCGAATGGTGAAGATCCAGGTATAGAGAACTGGAAAAGCATCGTATTTTAAGGGAAAATCTATCATCATCAATGGGCCATGGCTTCGCAAACTAACCCGAGGGCAGTGCCCATTGAGGCGGCCGACAAGGAAGTCCCATGGAATCAGAGAACTCTTGGGAAACAAAACATGGGACTGTTCCCATTAATTATACGATGCTTTACCTACAAAACATGGTGATTTTCATAGGATTCCTTAGGTATATCACGGATTATATCACACACACACATATATATATATCGTTTATATATCCATAATAATTATATACATATATATATATATATTATATATAATTATCATTAATTATCCACACACACATATTTATATATCATTTATATATCCATAATAATTATATATAATTATTATTAATTATCCACACACACACATATATATACCCTCTGGTAAACTAACATAACTATGGAAAACCACCATTTTTAATGGGGAACTCAACTCTTTCTATGGCCGCTATCAATAGCTAAGTGTTAGTTGACCAAGTGGCAGCAATACGACAAGTCTTTGAATGCCGTCAAGTTGGCCTCAAGGTCTGGGACTGTCTGGGACTAAGGTCTGGGACCTGGTGGTTTTTGGTGAACTTTGGAGAACTGAGGCCTGACATGGCGTGGTTTTTTGGTACTGAAAAAATTCTTCGACCTGACTTGTTTCAATAATGGACCAAAATATCAACATCATTCAAGGTCTTTATCTTGGGAAACGTCCTATAAACGCCCTTTTAAAACTGCACCAAGGTGTCGGTTAGTTGGGCTTTTTGTGGTTGATACCGCGGACAGCCCGGACTCTTTCGCTTCAGAATTGTCGCTCGACAATCCAACTGGGTTAGCCCACCGGAGCTCGCAAGGTCGCTCGCATACTTAGCTCCACATCTGGTTTCAGGAGGTACCCGCAATGGTAGAAGATCTGATACACTGCGACCTGGGCCGTGACCGCTGTCAGATGCTGTCAGGCTGGTGGGTTACGTGCTTTGAACACAAGGGAAACCACACTGGAACCGGGGAACAGAATCTGTACTCTCTGTTCATGGCAATGGAGTATGCCCCATTTACAGATGTTTTTCATTGGCTGTGTTGGGATGACAAGAACGATAGCAAACTGAAGGTAAAATCTTTCACAGCTTGACACCTCGAAAATATCTCAGTAAGATATAGTAAGATAATATATCATCTAAATTCATCTACATTCATCCGCAACATCCCGGGATGTCTCTCTGATCTGTCTTTTTGGGGACCCATTTTTAGGTGGAAGAATCAGGGGTTTTCTCCGTTGCAACTTGCACCCGGCGTTAGCAACCTCGACGTGGCTGCCAACAGAAATTGGGGTCTCGATAAACACATCAAGATCAAGACCTTTCATCGTATCTTCTAGCCGGCTGAAATGCCTTGAAAAGCAGTATACAAACATCACAACCTTGAGATTCTGTGAGTATACCCTCTGGTAAACAAAGATAGCTATGGAAAATCACCATTTTTAGAGGGTAAATCAACTATAAATGGCCATTTTCAATAGCAAACTGTTAAATTACCAGAGTTTTTCAGCCAGTAATACAGACCTGCTCCCAGTTCTTCGATGTTCTCCAACCTCCAGATATCTCCAAATATCTCCAAATATCTCCAGATCCAAGAGGCATAGAGAAAAATCATAAACATCAAACAATAGTTCAGGCATCCCAGGCCTCACCAAAGGCGAATTTCAAGGCCATCGAAATCATGGCGGCCATTGAGGGAAAGTTGATGAAGTCCCCGGAGTAAAAAAGTGCCATAAGTAATTACCATTAATAGACATATTATTAAACGATATTAAATGTTCATTCTAAATCAACTATCTCACTATTAAAAAAAAAAACATATACGCAAAGGAAATCAATTCTGCACTCCGTCCTGCAAATCAACTGTTGATTCAACGTAAGGGAGACAGGTGATCTTGGAGAAACGGTTGGGAACAAAAATTGCCCAGCTGCCTATGAGAAGCATCAAGTGGCCATTCAGATTTGTTTTTTTCCCCTTGAAGTCAGACATGGGCCCAACTGTTGGCAGTCTTCCCTTGCATCACTTGTTTCCCAACAGTCCTACAGTCCTACATACTTTGAAACACTTTGAAAACATGGGGCAACAAAAATTGAATCAACCAATCAGCAGCCAAGGGATCCAAGGGGCGATAGTCTTTGATCACAGCCTGCACTGGAACCGTGTATGGGAAGTGCTCATTGACGTTGACGCCGCAAAGCTTCCCGTTCGCAGCGCCCATCTTCCGCACGATGTTGTCGTGAGAGGTGGAGAACCAAAACTCGACACAGCAGTTGAGGGATCATCCCACTGAATGCAACTGGTTCTTTAAAATGTTATAAAAGGGTAGGTTCATGAGGTTACATCAGGTAACTCACATGTTATAACCCACATAACCCACACAAAAATGAGGTTACATCAGGTTATAACCCCAGGTCACTCACATGTGAACAAATGGGATGTTTAAATGTTGGATAACTCAGTGGTCAACCTGGTAGAACTTAAGTCCATCTGCAAGGTCTGGAAATCTGTGAAAAAATTGGCTTCAATGAATTTTCTCCCATGAAAATGAACATAGATTTGATGGGAAAAGTCAAGGACCTTGACCTTCATGTTGTTCCGAACAAAGCCTGATTTCTCAATCTGATATGCAGCTTCACCGCTCAGAATTTTTATTTGTTTCGAATAAATAGTCGAGCCAAGACGGCTGAAAAAAGACTGGAGCTTCATGGCTTCGGAGAGTGAGGTTCAAGGCCTTAAGCATGGCTCGCGAAAAAAACTGGAGGATGGAATGGATTTAAACAGGCCATCTGATAACGGGGGATCAGTGGCTAGTCACTGGTTTTTTGCATGTACCCTCTGGTAAATTAACATAGACCCTGGCAGTCATCCGGGTTGGAAGACTAGTTTCCATTAAAAATTGTTGATTTTCCGGGCCTATGTTAATTTACTGGAGGGTACTTGTCATGGTGTGTTGTAATGATTTGGCACGTTTTTTGTGTTTAAAAAGCACGGCTCAAAAAGGAACCTTCCGATCTGACAGCTTCTGAAAACCGTCAGCTTCTGAAAGCTGACGGAGAAGCTATGAAACTGCCATGTGTGATGAGATTGGTCACTGTGGATTTTGATCTGCAACCAACAATTTCCATCTTTACTCTGATATACTGTGGTCATTTCTTCTCTTTTTCAACGAACGAAATCCAACTTCCACCTGAAATCACGTGGGTTCCAATATGCTTCAATGACTTGGATGTTCATTGGGGTACCCTCTGGTAATTTAACATAACTATGGAAAATCACCATTTATAGTGAGTTTTCCCATGAAAAATGGTGATTTTCCATAGCTATGTTAGTTTACCAGAGGGTACCTCCATTTTCGGACACCTCCACATGTTCATCATGGTCATCCTTGTGAAAATCCCTTCCCCCTGACATCCCCTGACATCCCAACACCAGCTGCACCATGCTTGCGTAGGGGATTCCCATACGTCTGGGGTATTTACCCTCCAGTAAAGTAACATAGACCCTGCCAGATAGGTTGGAAGATTAGTTTCCATTAAAAAATGGTTATTTTCAGGGTCCAACTGTTAATTTACCAGATAACTGTAGGGGGATGGGATGACTCATGATGAATCCCAAGAGAGCTGAAATCAGACCAGCTGCACCTCCGCCAGCTCGCCATTCAAACCATTCTGCGACTCCATCGCCTGGTCATCTGGAGAAAGGTACCATCGATTGAACGTGGCTGGGAAATCCTGAAACATGGAGAGGTTTTTCATTGGAAACTCATGGAACCAAATGGAGGATTCTCCAATTGCAATGTTTGATTAGCTTTTAGGGTATATCAAAACTTATGATGGTTTTTGTTGATTCCGTGCCCAGTTCGGGGTTTACCGAGCTTTCAGGTGATTATGTGAAATAAATCAATTGTATACTGGTCTAAGCATAGCTCTAAGCATAGGTCTAAGCATCCATCCAGAAAAAAAGGGGCTTCAATGACATCAGAATCAATGCCTTGTATATTTGTACACCCCCCAAATGAACCGTTTTTTTCAATGGGATCCGGGGTTGGCAGATCAAGATTTGCGAACCAAACTCCCATCCCCCGTTCCACCATGGTTTCGTTCAGGGGATGGGATTCATCTAGGGAATGGTCAACTTCCCAGTTCGGGATCTTCAGCATCACAAAGGGGGTAGTTTTTGGGGGCCATAGCTTCCTGTCTGCAAACTGTTAACCAGAAGGTAGATCCCATTGAGTGGACTATCATCTCATTAAACCCCCACATCATCATCCCATTAAATTCCAATAGATCTCCCTTTTTCAAATCATGTGTGAATCCCCATATTCCCCATATTCCCCATCGAATTTCCAGTTTTGATGTGTGAATCCCCATTGAATCCCCATGAATTCATTCCCATGAAATTCCCAATATATCTGTGAATTATCATGAAAATCACCATTTTTCATGGGAAAATCCACTATAAATGGTCATGTTCAATAGCTATGTTAAATTACCAGAGGGTAACTCAAAAGCCCCCCAGTTTCGCCTTCAGTTGTCGCTCCAGCTGATCCACCCGTTCTTCCAGCTCTTCCACCTGGAGAAGATAAACATTTTTCGGGGAGAAGTTGAAGCCCTCAGGCTGCACCAAACAACTGTGGATTCCACCAAAAGATGGAGCGAAACCCTCTGGCACTACAGTTTGGGAACTGGAAACAGCTAGATTAGGTTACCAAAGGGTAATATCACTTGATCTCATCACTTGAAGTGCAAACTTATGTGCATAAACACGTACGTTATTAAATAAGTCACATCAGAAATTACATTTAATTGTATATATTTTGTTGGGGGTCCAATCCCATTCACGATAATGTCATGAGTCATGTCATAGCCTCCGGTAACTTAACCATAGTTCATCAAATGAGTTGCATTCAGCTACTAGTCATAGATATTGTGAGTTGCCATTAGTAATAATGCCATGAGTCACCACGCTCTGGTAAATGTCACATAGCTGTGAAAAATAGTCCATTTATAGATCATTCGAATCATTTGCCTCTCAAAAAATGGTGGGTTTTTCCATATCGATGTCAAATTACCGGAGGCTATATCATGCTATATCATATATTATTATCATATTATCCCATGAAGTGGATTATAATCCCATGAAAAAATCCATTCAAATCCCATTTTTTACCCCAGTAGATGATCGGATCCCAGGGGTCCCGGTCAGGTTCCGGTCAGGTCCACCCGGCCACCCCCCCCCACCTTGGCATTGCTCGAAACGCGCAAGGACTGCTCCACCTGCACCGGTGCTTGTGGATCCACATGTGGAAACTCTGGATTTTAGCAATGGGGCTGGAGAACCCAGCAACAAATCTGGTGAAAAATTGTAGTCTGAAGTTGATGTAACTTGATTTTATGAGTTCACCATACAGTGAATGGTTGCGAAATCCGAATCACCAGGTTTTTTTTTAATCGCTGGTTAGTCCCACTATTTATAGGGTTTCAACATGTTTCAACCATCCTTACTTGGTGGTGCAGGATTTCGCAACCATCCACAGTATGTCACCTTGAAAGATCTCGTGTTTCGATGTTGATCTGTTGGACCATGGCGAACCTGTGAAAGCCGATGGGTCAAATCGTCCAAAAGACTCCACCTAGAGAGGGCTTGGAATGGACGACACGACACGACCAGGTTTTAGATGGTTCTATCGGCTTGGAATGGATGAATTATATTAATATATATATATATTAATACATGCTTCTATGTGCTTTTATAATGTCTTATATATATATGGTTTTATGATGTTTTATTGGGATGCATATGATTTTATATGCATCTGGAACAATCTGAGGATTCGTGGAAATTCCATCTATGGGGCCTGTGAAGTCTCCGGGATTCCCGTTAGTGAATTTCGATGATGTCGAAAGGCTGCCGCGGAACCGAAACCCCGCCATGGCTTTTTAACGGAGCCGAGGGGGATGCAAATCATAAATATATAATGTTATGGTATTTTAATGGGACATAAATGGACATAATGGGATTTTATGGAATTTTAATGGGATTTAATGGGATATATGTTGGTTACCCTCTGGTAAACATACAACAAACGATGGAAAGATCCACCATTTTTAATGGGTAAATCAACTATTTCTATGGCCATTTTCAATAGCAAACTGTTTGTTTACCAGAGGGTAACCAGCCAACACAATTTGTTAACCAACCAGCACCTGGTTGGTGGTTTCAACCATCTTCAAAAATATGAGTTCGTCAATGATTGGGAAGGATTATCCCATATATGAAATGGAAAATAAAAAATGTTTGAAACCACCAACCAGCAATTGTCTTCCATTCCATATATGTCAACCAACCAACACGATTGTTTTCCATTCTGCCATCTTCCATTTTCTGCAGAAAACTTGCTGGGGCCCAATCATCTTCCATTCCAAAAATCTGGGTGCATGACTTGGCCCGCATCTCCTCGGTGAGTTTCTCGACCTGGGGATGTAACAACATGTAACAACCCAATATGAGATCGCACATCCAAACATGTATAAGTTACATTAAGTTACTGTATAAATCTACACTTAAAAAAACAAAAACATATAATCAACTCACCATCAAGCGTTGGCACAAACATCTCCATTTGTCCGAAAATGCGTCAATCCCTGTAAACATAAAAAAAAACCGCAATGAGTTATCTTCATTTGCCCCTAAGAACCAAGGGTTTATCCTAATCCCGCCGAACATCCGTTGGCTCAGCATCTTTCATCCCTCATCCCTGTGAACATTGCCGTAAATTGGAGGTAATCCACATAGAAATTGCAAGTTTTTTTGGATTTTACATGAATTTTAGATGATTTTACCATCACTTTCCCTGTTCAAAATTCCTTTACTTTATAAACCACGTGCAAATGGTCCCATATGTTCATATATGTTCCCTCTCAAATTGCCATCAAAATGACCGTTTCTTCACCATGTCCCAGCATTTTTTATCATTGTTCCATAGTTTTCTCATGTTTCTGTAGCTTTTTCCATAGTTTTCCCATAGTTTTGTAAGGTTTTCTCAACCCAAAAAGAAACGCGAACGCAACCCAGACCTTTGGGCCCCAACGCTGGCGGCCAGTCGTTCCATGTCAGTGCCAGGAGACTGCCAGGTGACCTGGCAGCTGTCTCTCTCAACCATTTTTCTATATTTTTCTGGGTGCCCTCTGGTAATTTAACGTAGCTATTGAAAATCACCATTTATAGTGGATTTTCCCATTGAAAATGGTGATTTTCCATAGCTATGTTAGTTTACCAGAGGGTATCTTTACCATTTTTCATGAATGGTTTATGGGTAAACATGGCACATCAGGGCATCATGGCACATTTGTTTGTAAAGGTATGGAGGAATGGTAAATCATAATCATTTATGGTGATGACTGATAATAGTTAGCTAAGTTGGTGAACATAACTCCAATTTCACTATGGTTTATGGTAGATATATTGACATATACTTACCCAGGTTTATAAACCATCTTATAACTGGGGGGCACCACCTTGTATATATTTACGGTGATGACTGGGGGATGGTGCAGATGACATTGTTTTACCCACATTAGTGTTGTGACACGGCTTACAGGCAACTTCTATAAAACGATAGAAAATAAATTGAACTAAAAAAAGCGAAAACCAATCCAAAAAAAAAGCAAAACCCAATCCAAACCTCAATTAGAAAAAAGCAAAAAAAATGCAAAA
>Ga0126342_10001977_pt1 | contig 30780 bp, 29 predicted proteins | sample Cyp1metagenome_FD_92528 | JGI IMG/M metagenome (GOLD analysis project Ga0126342, IMG submission 92528) | Coral microbial communities from Lord Howe Island, Old Settlement Bay, Australia - Cyphastrea 1 metagenome | ecosystem: Host-associated > Invertebrates > Cnidaria > Coral ...
AACTCAACATCACTTACAGCCCAGTTAGCCACTTATAATCAACTTACTAATCACTTAACCCACTTATAGAAAGACTTATAATGAAGTTATAAGTGCCTAAGTTCCCGGCGACTCCTAAGTAGTCTATAGACAAAAAATGATCAGTGACATTGGTTCTCATGTTATCAAATGTTTTGGGGTTATAAAACTACGTAGTGAGATCTGGTGAGTATCGTAACCTAGGAATGCCTGTGCACCACAATGAATAGAAAATCGGGTTATTTTCCGAGTTTCCATCTTGGCTCGAACGAGGAGTTCATCTCTAAAAGAAGGCTATAGCAATGATGCTGATTGGATCAAACCAAAATTGTTGACTGGGAAAACTACTATTTGTCAGCAAACTGGGAAGGTCACCAAAGCTGAGAGTGGACCAAGTTGTTATGTTTTCTGTTCAGTTGATTACTGCTTGGTGGTTTGGAGCATGGCTTTTATTTTTCCATTCAGTTGGGAATCATAATCCCAACTGACTTTCACTCTATCATTTTTCAGAGGGGTGGCGAGCTCAACCACCAGATTCTCCACGAAACTGAAGCGACTATGGTGGGATCACCAGATCCGATGTCGAGGTATATCTTTTCTTTTCCGAATGCTTTTCCGAATGTTTACCCGGCCTGGTAAACAGCCACATAACGAACTGGAAAGATCCACCATGCTATTAGCTGGGAAAATTCACTATTTCGACTAGGCCATGTTCAATAGCTATGTGGCTGTTTACCAGAGGGTAAACCTCCATTTCCTATGGTTTTCCTATGGTTTTCCCATGGTTTTCCCATGGTTTTCCCATGGTTTTCATCCACTTCCGGCTGTTTAAATGTTGGGCCAGGAACTGCGGGAAGATAGTCGAACTTTTCCGTTTTATCCATGTCAAAATCTTCACGTTTAAATATGGGTTCCGTACCATCCAGTAACTCAACATATGGAAATACCAACATTCATAGACAGACATGTTATAGATAGTTATAGACCTTTTCGCAGTTGTTACTGGCTCAGAATAGTGGTACATATAGTTAGGATTCTCATAACTCCATAGTTGTTATAATAGGATTATAACCACGTATAGTGTGATAATGGTTGTTATAAAACCTCACTTAAGTGATGTTGTTTACCAACCAGTTGCAGGAGGAAAACAAGAATCATCCCGCCATTGCCCATCACCTTTGGGTGAGTTGGGCCAGAACTCCAACTTGGAGTGATGGCCATCTTGGTTACCTCTGGTAATTTGTAACATAGCTATTGAAAATGGCTCAATAGCAGTTGATTTACCTATTCCAAATGGTGATTTTCCATAGCTATGCTAGTTTACCAGAGGGTATCATTATGTCTTATTTTGTTTAAATAAACCAAGATGGTTTGTTATAAACTATAAGAGTAATTTTACATGTATAGTTTGTTATAAAGTTATACCACTCATGTATAGTAAATATAATATACAAACCACTAATATCATGAAAAACCATATCCTATATTCTCATGACTGTCTAAGTGTTAGTTGGGTCATAGCTCTCTTAGGTCTCGGGCACGATTTGGACACCGAAGCTGGCGGGAGTTTATGAAGGTGCCGACGACCTGGGATGACCGGGAGGGTGACCCACGGGGTGTTGCGGAGGTTGACTATTTGCGGATCTTGGTTTATGTTAGGCAAAAATTATCCACCGATTGGAGGGTCTTGGTGATTCACCTTGATCATAAATTGGTCAGTATCCAATACATATTGGTGTATGGATTATTAGCCATATCAGGCCATATATATATATATATGTCTGGTTGGTGGTGTGGAACATTTCTTATGTTTTACATATATTGGGAGTAATCATCCCAACTGACTTTCATTTTTTCAGAGGGGTTGAAACCACCAATCAGAACAGTGTATAATTATTAGCCAATAATAAACCTCATAATTGTTAGTTGTTTTTTCCTATAGTTGGTTTATTATTGGTTTGCGTTAGTTGGTTTATGTTGGTTGATGTGGGCAACCCAAGCCATAAACAACTGCCATTTAGGGATGGTAAACATAGCATCCATGGTGATTGAGGATTGTTTAGGGTTAAGGGTTTATCGCATTAGTGTCGTTAGTCAGTCACTTGGTGACTTGATTCAACTTGGTTCGGTCAACAAGTCTCACGTGGTAGTGAGAAGATGGTGATTATGGTGACTAGGGTCTAGCTCGTTACATGAGGTGATGCCCCCAGTGATGCGTGTTGGTTTATAACCCCATCTGACTAGTTTGGTATGTATATCCAGCACACATCCATTTTGAGTGAGCCTATTTAATTATGTTACGTATATTAACCTGTACAAGATGATTCCCTAGTTATGACTTTTGGATATTTCTTGACAGCCCCCATCAAAGAATAGCTATAATGAATCACCTTCTGAACCCTAGTGAAATATTACCCTCTGGTAATTTATAGTGGATTACCCATTAAACATGGTGATTTTCCATGGCTATGTTAAATTACCAGAGGGTAGTTATTTGCACCAACTTTGCCATTGACCTCACAACGGGGCACCTTGAAAAAATGCTTGAGCTCTGTCAGGAGACGGCCTTTGATCGTAGGGCAAAGTTCCCACAGATCGGAGAGCGCTCAAGCACACCCACAGGTTTGGTCTTCACGAGGGGATGCTCGTGTATAACTACTGATGTTGGGTCTATAATTAAATGGGGTAACATAAAGTATAAGATATCCAAATATCCGAATAGCTATAGGTATCACTATTAGAGTTTAACTTGTCGTTATATAGTAGTTATACACCTTCTTGCTATAGTTAGACGGGGCAACACCAACAACTATAGCGTTTCGAGGCGCCAACTTGCAAATACTTGGCTTTTGGTACCTTGCCGGAGAGTACCCCATGTTTAGACAAGCCACCTGAATGATACTGGCAATTACATGCAATTACTAGAGGGTAAATACAATCAATTGATTGGTTTTCACGGGAAAATCTTAACCGGAAACCATCGATTTGTTCCCATTAAATCTGGAGTTTTCCGGTAACATTTCCCTTAAACCAATCCATTGATACAAGTAACTACCCTCCGGTAATCTAACAGTTTGCTATTGAAAATGGACCTAGTTTAGTTCGCTGATTTACCCAGCTATAGAATGGTGATTTTCTATAGCAAAGCGTAAACGTTTACCAGAGGCTAACGCACATGCCTTGCCACTGCTGGCCATGAAAGTCCCATGAAAGTCCCGTGAAAATCCCATGAAACACCATTAAATTTCCATTGAGCACTAAAACACCATGAAAGTCCCATGAAACGCCATTAAATTCCCATTAAGCACTAAAACACCATGAAAGTCCCATGAAACGCCATTAAATTCCCATTAAGCACTAAAACACCATGAAAGTCCCATGAAACGCCATTAAATTTCCATTGAGCACTAAAACACCATGAAAGTCCCATGAAACACCATTAAATTCCCACCAAGCACTAAAACACAATGAAATTCCCATGAAACACAATTAATTTCCCATTATATAAGTCCCAGATTCTTCTGTTTCTCTCCCAATGACAACTCGCCACAGGCTCCCCAAGGCTGTGTCAAGAAGCCTTGCAACGGCGCTTGCAGAACCTCGAAGAAAAAACGAAGGACCGACATCTCTTGTTGGATGTCTTGCGAGAAGTTGGGGCAGAGATTGGGGGTTTTCATGCAATGTTGGAAGCTTCATTGATTTCTGCACAGTTGACAGACCTGAGGATCACTGAAGGTCACCAGTTCCTTTTGTACATGCGCAATCTTTCTGACAAAGTTGCTGAGTTTGCCCAGTTGCATTATGGAGGTTTGTGGGAAGCAGTTTCTGCATATGATGTGAGGATGCGCATGATATATAGGTGATTTGGAAAAGGTACACCTGACTGGTGGTCCAAGAGGTAGTGGTGACAACAGAGATGTGGAGTGCTACAACTGTGGGAAGAAGGGCCATTTGGCCAAAGACTGCAAAGGTCCTCCCAAGTGCAAGCACTGTGGAATGACTGGACATCTTGCAAAAGATTGTTGGCAGAAAGACCCAAGTAAGAAGCCAGCAGCAGCTACAGCGAAAACAAAGGCCGCACCAAAGGCCAACCGAAACGCCAAGAGTGGCAAGGCAAGGGGAAAGGCAAAGGTCGTGGTCGCCCGACAGCTGCTCTCACGTGGTGACCCAGCTTGTTCTCCAGGAAAAGGGACCATATAAACCAACAAAAGATAGGGTTTATATGGAAGGTTGGTCTTGTTACAACATAATTTGTTGGTTTATATGGGAGTGAATGGAAGTAGTGTGTATATATATATTATATATATATATATATTATATATATATTATATATATATATATATCTATATTAGATAGGTATTCTCTAATATTCTATAGTCAATGGGGTTTATAAACCAACCACAATGCTATGCCTGGGGGGCACCACCTTGTGGGTAATTGATCTCGAACTGGCCGTGTAGCTAGTCGGATGAACCAGGGCCGCAAATCAATAAACTTGTCTTCGCTCCCTGCTTGCCATAGCACCTCATCAACGTGCTTTATCCACTTGTTTGTTGACTCCCAGGTCGTCGTCTCAAACATGAGGACATCCGTTGTGTATGTTGAGATGTAACTTTGTTTTGGTAGTTCTTAAAGTTCACGGTACGTCTACATGTCTCTTACTTCCCCCAAAGAAAGCAAATGGGCAACACAGTTGCTGTTTCTGCATGCCAAAGCTGATGGCATAAAATGACATGGGAAGCCATGTTTGGGGGTTCCTCTGTTTGTCAGACACTACAAGCACAAGTCAAATCAATTACCAGAACCATCTCATGCACTTTATCATGTATATGATGATGATATCATTTTTAGGCATATACAAATATGTATGTGTTTACAATATTTGGTATATCTTCGGTTGGTCAGTACTGATATACTGTCATCCTCGTTTTTTTTTGTTTAAATACATACAATCGTATGCATATGTTTTTCATATTTACAATATTTACATACAATACATACATACGCAGGAGTGCTTTAGTGATATATATATATATATTTATTTATTTATGTGTGTGTTTGAATTTCATATGATATATAAGGCCCTTTCGCTGTATACAGTCGCTTACAGCCGCTGCAAAAAAAGGACCGGTCGCGAGCAATGGTCAAGCCCACGGTGAGGCCGGAGTTTTCATCACCAGGATAGCGAGGATATGTGGTGCCCACCATCGAAAAACTGGGGAGATAACAATGAAACTGGGTTAAATGATGAATTATTATGGTAAATGCTCATTTATGATAGATATTAATGGATATTTATGGGATATTAATAGGATGATACACTAGGTCAAGCAACTGGATGGGTATAAACTAATCCGAACTAGTCTTTTGGTATGGGATTATCTACTAACCAGCTACGAATGTATTTTTTTTGCAGAGTATCTTAGATTGGCCATGATGGAGAAGTACAATCAGATGATATTGCTATATAAGTTTTATCCATGCCGTAGTCTCAAACGTTTACATAACTAGGGACAATCACCATTTTTAATGGGTAAATCAAGTATAAATGGCTATTTTCAATGGCTATGTTTGTTTACCAGAGGGTAGTCTCTAGACTCTAGATGGTAAGTGGGTTATAACATGTTATAAGTACTGTACCCATTATAGTCCAGTGAAAGGGTACATAAGCCAGTTGCTAACCAGTCAACGATCTCGGTCCATCAAAGTTCCCCTATTTTTCCCTATTGACAAAGCCCAAGAAACTCCATTGAAGACGGTGGTTTTTTGGGTCGGGAGGTTTCGTATTGGATAAAAATCACATCTCTCACCTTGGCCACGGCAGGTTCGACACCTGGGCAGAGAAACCAAATCAGTTTCACGTCGCTGGGACTCAGTGGATTCACCGACGTTTTTCAGCATGTACTCAGCATGTGCTAAGTGGGAGTTGAATATAGTTGAAGCATCCTGAACTGGAATTAGCTGAAGTAGTGGTAATTCGCCATTTGCGACGCACTAAGCAAAGGTGGCCCAGTCCGGACTCGGGACTTGGTTTACATAGTTTACATTGGTTTCTTGGCTGTCGGGTTCATGGTGACGGACCAGCTATAATTCGATAACATAGTTAGATGGATTAACATAAACCAACAAACGTAACCCGGGAGTAACATCTTGCAGGTGTCTACTCGTACTTGTTCACCAACATGTGTGTGTGTGCTATCAAACATACATCGCTGAGGCACATCACCTTTTCTATGGCAGAGTATGGAGGATTCTGATGAACCATTGTACACAAATCCGTATCAACAAACAATCATCGCAGTAGAGGTGATGATTAAATCAATGGTTAAAGTGATTCAAGGATATTAAAAGGGTTGGTTTTTTCGGGTTGTCCAAAAAAATGCAGTTAACATATAGCTAAATGATTGTTGACCATATTCACTGTTGACAGACATTTTTGGGGTACCTATAGTACTTAGCCGAGTTTCAGACAAACCCACTGGTTGAATGGGGATTGATGCACCGAAGAAAATGGCGAATCACAGCCACAGGAGGATTTTTTCTGTGTGACTTTACATCTACCCTCTGGTTATGTCAAAATAGCTATGGAAAGATCCACCATTTTTAATGGGAAAACTCACTATAAATGTCCATTTTCAATAGTTATGTTAGTTTACCAGAGGGTAGCATTTACCCTTTGGTAATGACTAACAGTTTGCTATTGAAAATGGCCATTTATAATCATACATAAAGTGAGTTTTCCCATTAAACATGGTGGATCTTTCCATAGTTATATATGTTAGTTTACCAGAGGGTACCTCAACAGTTTCTACTCCAAACGTATTTGGGGCGGCTGCGCAGCCTTGATAACCAATGTCACCAGACATCGGTGGGTGTTAAGCCTCAACTTGTAGTGTTTTATTGTCCGGTTTACTACATTAAATTCCCTATTAGCCAGCCAGTATAATGGCGCGGCATGGGGGTGTTTTCTTGGTCAGGCGGGTGGTGTTTTTTTGGTGGTGCAGGGCAAACACGACACTTAGGGGGAAAAATCTAACGAGACATGGTGAAATTAATGGTCAAGGGCCAGCGAAAACAATGTGGAGTAGTTGGATTTTGATGGGTCATAGGACTAGTTAAGTGGTTGGTAACATTTTCTAACTAGGTTATAAGCCATGAGAAATACTGAGCTATATCCCAGTTACATCCAATTACTAACCAGTGCACGTGGAAGAAAGCTTGCAGCTGTCAGATGTCAGATGTCAGGGGTTGCTGTAGATTACCACGCAACCCCCCCAACGAATCGGATTCACGTTGGTAAAATGCTAAGAGTTCATAGACATCACATAGTAAGGTGGTTTCGTGATCTGAGGATATGCGGATGATGTAAAAGGACACTTGGAGGTATACATGGAACATACAAGTTTGTGTTAGACCCAAGAGAACATGCACCGGAAACACCACATTACGTCTCTAGAGCTGGCCACCGCATTTTTTTTACACGATCAAACATGGACCTACTACTGCTGTTTAAAATTGAAACCACAAAGGACACCCAGGTGTTTCGATGTTTGATCATCATTTCCCGAAGGGTATAGCCCATTTTCAGGACACACACACACGCGCGCGCTAATATCCAATTGATATATTGAAATCTATTTCATATAGGATATAATGTGAATAGAACTAAAAATTATAGGTGTATATACAATGTAGGTTGTATTACATACAATTTATATACTATATTATCCTAGATCCAATATGCACATATACCATATACCTTCTGGTAAACGTTTACGTGGCTATAGAAAATCACCATTAGTTGGGTAAATCAACGATTTAAATGGTCCATTTTCAATAGCCATGTTTGTTTACCAGAGGGTAGTCTCTAGACTCTAGATGGTAAGTGGGTTATAACATGTTTTTTCAGTACCCATGATCGTCCAGTGAAAGGGTACATAAGCCAGTTGCTAACCAGTCAACGATCTCGGTCCATCAAAGTTCCCCTATTTTCCCCTATTGACAAAGCCCAAGAAACCCCATTGAAGACAGTGGTTTATTCGGTCGGGAGGCTTCGTATTGGATAAAAATCACATCTCTCACCTTGGCCACGGCAGGTTCGACACCTGGAGGGTACCAGTGTAGACCCCATTCTATCCCCACTTCCACTGGCACCTGCCTTGCCTCAGGAATGGCCGAGCACTTTCAACGTGCGCTTGCTGGACGTTAAGAAGCAGGTCCACACTGCCCACTTGGGTAGCCACAAAAAGGCCATATAGATATCTGCAAGTTAATCAACCAAAATTGGATGTATCAAGATATTTCGATTTTAATATGGTATATGGAAATTGTCATTGGTTAATTCCCATACTTTTCATTATATAATATACCATGAAAATAGAATGTGAATATTCCGAGTATATCGATCAGTCTTACATTTCGGGATACATTTGTAGGGCCTCAAAATCGCAATCACATGAAAGTGTGGAGGTGTCAAGATGCTCTGCAGGATCAGCCAGTTTTTGGACATACCCCAACCAACTCAAGTATAGCACCCCCCCTTATAGATAGAACAGTTGGAAACTTGGAACATATGAGGGAAACAGCATCTATACAAGCCTGGAAACATTGTTCCAGTTCTTTGTTTGCGGGAAGATTCCTATATATATATAATATATATATATATATATATATATATATCCCATCATATCCGTTTCATGTGCCATATTTCACTATTTCCCATGCAAGAAACCACTTTTGAAGCGGAGGTGAAGGCGGTGGCAAGCCAGCGCCGCTGCGCTGAGCGGAAGGCAATGGGATCACCGAAGGTCTTTGAGCCATTTATATATATGGGATAACCATACAAATTTTAAGTGGGTTTATATACTGTAAGTACATATGCATATGTGTATGTACATATATATAATATGGATGGATATATATATATATATATGTATATATACATATAGGGAAATATCCATTTTTAAATATATATTTATATATACATACACATATATATATATATATACATGCATATATATATATATACGGAAAGCCCAGGGTGTGTTGGGAAACCTCAGGATTGGATTCCTAGGATATGTGGGATAACTCCAGAAGTTGGAGACGTATTTTTCTAATTAGCGTGCCTGTGTTGGTTTCATGGGGATACCTGGTGGTTTTCCTATGGGCAATAGTGGTAAATAATGATAATGAATGATTATCAGTTGTGTTTAATGGGGATTTACCCTGTGGTAAACTAACATAACATAGCTATGGAAAATCACTGTCTTTAACAAGTAAATCAACTATAAATGGGCCATGTTCAATAGCTATGTTAAGTTACCAGAGGGTAGTTTAACTGATAAGTGATCTGACCAGGGTTTATGGTGATCATTTGTTTAACAAACTATATGTGCCACCTTCCAGTAATGTCCGAGATAAGTACCCAGGATGATTTTACCAGCTGTGTGTTTTGGGCTGGTGACCTGACCTGTTGACTGGAACATTAATCATTAGATCGTATATCCATGTGTATATATATATATGTGGCATGGCTCAGCTTGGAGGACTTTCTGTAATAAGTCTGGTTAAAACCACTTACTGTTGGATGAATCTGCAAGTATACCAGAATTCAATATTTGGTCCCTTCAACTAGCATTTTGACTCATGTAATGACTTTGTCTTGGAAATAGAAGCTGGTGTGCATAGAAACTAGTGTGCATTTTCTTGATCCCTCCAACCTTTTTCCAAACAACGTCATAAAAATTGAATGTGGCAGTGTCCGGTGTGCACGGTGGGGACGTCATCTTCCCCAGTGCCTGAGGCAGAAATGGCCTATGTACCGCCCTGCGCCAAAGCGCCATTTACCAGGCCAGGGCTGGAAAACTGGCGTTGTTTTTTTGATCCTATAATTTCACCCAATGGACCCGAAGTGATTAATATGTGTTGGTTTTTAAGACCCTAGAAAAACTATATACGAACTAATAGTTCGGATATCTCCCATAAAGTCTTCTTAGCAAACTAGACCAACTTCATTGCCTACAGGGCACCACCTTGTAGTATTGTTTGGGTTCTATAGTTTAACATTGCCATTCTCTTTGTTTCTCATGAAACTGAGCTGACTTGTTGAACATGATCCAAATGATTCATAGGTGATGTTTGCTTGTTGGTTGGTGAAGTTGCATGTTCTTGGTTTCATGTTCTTATGGTTTCTCTGGAATCATCCTCTGATATTCCCAACTTTACAGTTGAATTCCAAGTTTCAATGACAATTTTATGTGTTTTACCCTCTGGTGAACTAACATAACTATGGAAAATCACCATGTTTAATGGGAAAATCAACTATAAATAGCCATTTTCAATAGCTATTTTGACATAACCAGAGGGTAGTCACGATGTTTGATTTCCCAATGTTTGGTCCATGGATTTGGGATTAAAAAAAGAACATGAAAAATCCCCTTCATCAAACATTACCCTCTGGTTATGACTAACATAGCCATGGAATAGATGGCCCAGAAATAGATGGCTTACCTATTAAAAATGGTGATTTTCCATGGCTATGTAACAAATAACCAGATGGTATGTGTTTTGTCCGTATATTTTCCCATGCTATCCCCACTTTGTTTTTCATATTTTCCCATGTTACCCTCTGGTTATTTAACATAGCCATGGAAAATCACCATGTTTTAAAGGTAAACCATCTATAAATAGGCCATATTCCATGGCTATGTTAAATAACCAGATGGTATCCCCATGTTTGTTGATGGATTTCCGCCAATGTCCAACTCGTCCACCTCCTCCTCCGGGCGAAACATGTCCAGGATTCGGCTGAAATATGCGCGGAGCTCAGCAGAACCATTGTGGTGTTCCATCTACCCGGCCTGGTAAACATAGAAAAAACGATGGAAAGATCCACCCTTTTTAATGGCTAAACTCACTATAAAAGGCAATTTTCAATAGTAAATTAACATAACTATGGATAATGACTTAATTTTTGTCATAGGTCAACAAACTTTCTATGGCAATATTCAATAGCAAACTGTTAGTTTACAGGGGTAATATAATGGTAAACTAACAGTTTGCTAGTGAATTTGGCCATAGAAATAGTTGATTTACATATGAAACATGGTGATTTTTCAGGGCTATTTAAACGTTTACCAGAGGGTATATGCTGTGTACATTCTGTACTAAGATGTGTGTTCCTTTTTTCCCGGTTCCATCCATGTACTGAAAATTGGTGCGCCACATACCCATGATCCACTTTGAATGGTTGATTTGTGGCCAGCCGTGCTTAAGTTGTTCAACCCTGTCACATGCAGTTATGGCTATTTATTAGTTATAACTGGTTATTTCTATGGGATTATACATTCTATAAATGGGGTTTTCTAAGTACTTATAACTGGTATTTTGGGCCATAACTGTGCTAACGTTTTCGCTCCATTTGTTGTGTGTTAAGAACATGTTGAACCGCCAGGTTCTTGGATGCTTATTTTTCATGATGAAACAGAGGGATTCAAGCTTCAGACGACTTGTGATTTGGGTGATTTTAAAACCAGTTGCAAGAATCAGGAGTTCAGAAGCAACAGATGTATCGGATTTATCATGATGCCTCATGATTTATCATGATACAAAAATGGGATTTGTCATGGATTTTCATTGGATTTTGATGATACCCATAACTTTATCATATGTAAAGCCTATGTAAGGGCTATGTAAGCGGATATTCCCAGAAAATATATTCCCAGAAAATATGGCTATATAGGGTACAGTACCTCTAATCTAGGGTCCTGAAATTCCCATGGATTTAGCCTCTGGTAAACAGCCACATAACTATGGAACATCACCATGCTATCAATGGGTAAATGCACTATTTCTATGGCCATGTTCAATAGCTATGTTAAATTACAAGGACATGATTTACCCATAGCCATGGAAAATAGCCCATTTATAGTTGATTTAGCCATTAAAAAAGGTGATTTTCAATAGCTATTTTGACATAACCAGAGGGTATATCCTCCATTTTCCCATGGTTTTTCCATGGTTTTCCTATGGTTTTCCTCATGGTTTTCCTCATGGAACATTGATCAACAACTGGGGACAACTGGCGCCTTCAGCGCCTTCAGCGTCAGGGCGGAGCTTCACCTGCGGACATCATCCGTCGCACGGGTCCAGGCGGCTTCAAGGGTCGGGATTTGAATCTGGCTGGGTACAATGTGGGGCCCTTGGGGATTGTGAAATGTATATCTTGTCATATCTTATATTTTATGTTATTTTGATTTGTTATATTATATTTTAGATATATTATATAGTTTCAATATTATATATATATTATTATTATTGCTATTATTTTTATTATCATTGATATAGATATCATTGTATTATTGTTATGTATTAGTGTTATGTATTATGATGATTATTATTGCTATTATTATTATTGTTTTTTTTTATGTGTTTCGTTATTGTTATTATTCATCTTATTAAATAATAAATATTATTTTTTTTATTGTTGTTATTACTACGTGTATATATATGTTGTATATTATTTGCTGTTAGCATTAATTACAAACATTCGTCCTCAGTTTCTATGAATTTTACCCTCGTCGAAGGTGGCCCTCGTCGAATAAACCCGCAATACTTTGATGATTTCCGCAGCTCCGAAAAAAAAAAATATCTATGGCGAAGCGGACCAACAAGTTAAACAATGAGGATCTCTCAGCAACGTTGAGGATTGAACCAGCAAGATCTGGGCATTGAAGTTACGAAAACTGTCATTTAACTTAATTACTGGTTGGTGGTTTGAAACATGTTTTTTTTTCCATCCATTGGGAATGTCATCATCCCAACTGACTATTATTTTTCAGAAAGGTTGAAGCCACCAATTAGTTTCACTTCATTAATCGTATCGCCCTAATATTGACAACCCCTCGTAAACTATGGTTTAGTAGAGCATTCTGACATATTTTCGGACACATTTTAGGGGGTGTTTGATATTATGGGAATGGGATTACACACATGGAATATTGGACCTTTAAAACATTGGCATTTGACCAGGAAAAAAAAGGGATGGTTCACCATCGATGGAACATTACTGGTCGACCATGTTTTGACCAATGATGGGGATGTCTTTGTGTGTTGGTGACAAAGACGAGCTACGGTACTCAGAGTTTTCCAACCACTTGATGGTTGTGAAAAACCATGCTAGCATCATCTCATCATATCTTATCCATGCCGTTAATTCTACATACTGGGCTATTGGATGCTATTGGGTACTACATGTATAGCTCTTAACAGTTACAACCAGCTTATAACCTCATTTAAAGTGATATTCTTCACCTTAGTTGCAGGAGTTACCTCATCCCATTTATAACTATCATTAGATTGGTTTACGGGAAAATTTACAGGAAACCCCCATATTTAATGGTAAAAACCATGGTTTCCTGTAGATTTTCCCTCAAACCAATCCAATGAAACTACGGTCCGTAATTGCACCTATTCCGCTGACTTTTGTGCCGGTCTCCACCCTCCCTTCATCGGCAGGCCCTCGTCCGAAGTCCGCTGCCGCCTAACGAGCGGAGAGAACAAAAGACGGGCGCCGGGCAAAGCTGTCCCGTGCTCGGCAAAGGATCATTAATGGGATATTTCTGGGTATAAAACTGCATAACCAAGCTTATTGGCTATAATAAATACATATAAATACAACATAATGTAACTATGGTGATGAAATAAGTATAAGTAGAGGGGTAACAAGGGAGATTATCTTGAACAAATGCTTCACAAGGGAGGCCATGGAACAGTGAGATTTAAGATCTATTTTTTTGCCATGGACCATAGGCTCAAAACAATGTCGCATGACGTCTCTCTGCGTGGCATTGTTGGCTTCACGGTATAGTGACTTGTGGTTCCTAGTTTGGTAAAAGTTAGACGCCTCATGACTGAGCATCCCAAGGTATGCAAATTCTGATTTGAGGACTCAAAGTCTGGCATTGTTTGTCCATAGTAAGTACTCATTCATTTCTGGGTTGCTTGAATCGCAGAAGTCCATTGATTGAAGGGAACGCTTGCAGGAAGTCCGTTTTCTTTTTTTCCAATGGATTATTGGTCCTGCAGATGTTCCCATCAACAGACGGATGTGAATGGACATATTTGGTAGACAACGAGTTGGAACCACCAATTTATTCCCAAGTGTGGCATGGTGTTTTTTCCAGCGAGTTGGTACAAACAGCTGCCGCCACGTTGACCATGAACACAGTTGATAAGCCTAGTTGATAAGTTCCCTTAACTGGTTTTGTTGTCCTAGAACTGTGCTCTAACTATATGTAACTCACCAGTTGCCATGGAGTGAACCACCAAGTAGAACCAATCTGATTGTGGGGACGAGCAGCATGATCAGCTCAAGGTGAGGTGGAAACAAAAGAATTAGAGCCAAACCCACTTTATGCCATAACTCTGCCTCTGAACTATGTCATAACTATGTGTTTCAACATGTTCATCCGTTGGTTCTGAAATTCTTTGAGCTGGGGACAACTTGGTTATGATGTGACCCATAGAAATTGGGTTTGGAACGCTGGAAATGTCCTTCAAAGGACTCAAAGCCTGGTCCTGAGAGACTACAAAATAATTTTGAAACTGTTTTGTGCTTTTAGATATGGGTACGTCTGAAAACCGGGCATACCGTATACCTCCCAAAATTAATGGGGAACAGTATTGACCATTGGACTTATGGGGTACCCCATGTTCAGACAAATCAATGTGAGTTTGTTTTCTAATCCCAAGTAGCTGCCAAGATTAGTGTATTTCTCATGTCGGTGGCTCAACCACCAATCAGTTTTTGCCAGCTGCCCAAGCTGCATTTACCATGGAGACAACTGCTGCCTTTCAGCATGCGATTGGGAGGCGATTCCATTGGTCATGTGATTGGGAGACACCGTGGAATGCGCCAGAATACGAGGTCAACCCTGAATGGTTGGTTTAGTATGTATCCATTGTTTGCTATAGATTTGGATATTTATAAACCAGCTAAAACAATGCAGGATATGTAAGATTGGCCATGGTTTTTTGTTTATTCCATTTGGAACAGTCAAAGACAGCTGCTCATACGTCTTGTTTCCAAAAATGCTTGCGACAGTTGCCACCTCTTCTGTCTCCTTGGTCCTGGGCGGCTTTTGGTGGAGGGATAGTGTCTAGCCCAATCAAACCAAAGCCGTTTCAAAAGGGGAATGACTTGTTGGATACAAACATGATTATAGACGTTTGATTATGATATATTCAGCCACATTGTAGTGTTTGATTGTTTTTGTTTAACATATGTTGTAGTTTCACCGTTCAAGATGCGACCCGCAGTTTTAAATTGGTTTAAAAACTCATCCCTTTCTTGCTTTGACTTTCATACAAACCAACTTAAGCTACCCTAAATTAGCAGTTCCCATTCTTTTCTGCTTCAATCAGTGTATGTTTGCATGTTCAACCCCCATCATTCGGAGGTCTGCCTCATTTGGGGATGAACTTAACTGCGCCTGGCACAGGCTGGCACCTCATTGTCCTCGCAGGTCACGCTATCCAGGTGTGGAGACCACGGTCACGCTTCACCACTGGGAAGGAAAAAACACATACCGAGGTGTTTTGAATATGTTTGGACATTTTGGGACCACCGCAATTCTCAAGAATTCCGAAATCTTGGTTTCGACATGTTTTGATGATCAACGCTAGAACAGTTTTGAAACGACAATTTCTGGCTTTGATGATCAAAGAAAGCCGTCCAACATCATTTCATTGAGTTTTGACACAACGATGCCTCCTGAATCTGAAGCCATTATTATTTATTTTGGGATTTCCAGCAGGGATGTAATTTCACGGTCCTCTGACTTGGAGGACATATCTTGATACTCTTGTTTCAGGGACATTGCGCTGCTCATATTTAATTGTTGAACATGGTAATCAGATTGTAATAAGAGGGTAATGTCAACCCCGGCTTTAGGTTACCATTTCAATCTTATGCCTCATTTCGGTGTTGACCCCCATATCAATCATCCGCGGTTTTCCAAGTTTAGGATTGACATGAAATTGATAGCGATGGTGACCATAGTCGTTTTATATATATACATAATTAATATATTATAATGTTTATACGGCTGTCAACATACCTGTATGGCTGCCGATTTTGCTGGGATGCACTGGACTCTGCAAAGAAAAGCCGTTGGCACTACGGACCTTCCAAGTTGATCACTGCAGCACTGGCGGAGAGGATTCAAACTACACCGATACTTTACTCGGTGCATGATGAGTTATGTTATGTATATATATATATATATGTACCTACCTGTGTTTTTTTTGCCTCTTTCTCCCATCCATCCTTTGTTTTTTTGCATATATGGTGTCCATGCGAAATTTCGCCATCGTCTTTCTGCCTCTGGCCTTTGGCAAACCTCACGTCCTGTTCGTCTTGGTGGACGATTTGGGCTGGGCCAACGTGGGCTTCAACCGGGATCCTCCCATTCCCAAGTCCGTTGTGACGCCCAATTTGGATCGCTTGGCCGGTCACTAGGCTTTTGTTGGTGAATTTGATGGGCGAAGCTTTGAGATATATGATGATATATGTGTCATTCTTTGTTCAGGCGTATCCATATTTACGTTTTTTTTTTTTGGGTTGTGAATATGTATGGATGATTTCTAGAGGCACAGGTTCCAAATTATCTCAAAGTCATCCAAGATTGAATTATCTATGTATATCTATACTAGAAGTAACCATTTGAATATGTATAGTTAATTCATATACAATTGTATATCTAATAATACTAAGTCATTAGATGGTCCGCTGGTACCCCACAATTGAATATCAGTGAAGTAGTCCCATGTAAGTTGCCCCGCTGCAACATCCAGTCTGTGCATCCCACTTCGGGGTTGTCCAGGGATCAATCGTTACAAGGTGGTTCACCATAGTTATAAGTTGGTTCTTATCCCCATCTAACTGTACTTATCTCATCTTATCACAGCACGATATAAACCCTAGAGAACTATTCGTTGTAAACCAACTTTGCACGCGAGTTATACTATGTTAAACACACCATAGACATCCATGGACCCAACAGCGCGAAATATTAGTGAACTAAGCCAAGCAAGAAGTCGCGATTCCCTTCTTCACTGCACCACAAAGTGTCCTTGAATACATGTCCTGTCCACCAGAGGTCAGGGCATTCGTTTGAAGCGGCACTATGTCCATAAGATGTGCACTCCAACACGGACCTCCGTTCAATCCGGCCGCCTTCCGGTGCATGTGAACACCGGCCTGGGGGATGTCTGTCATGATGCGACCGGGATTCCGTTTCTTGGACGCCGTGGAACGGTTGAAGGTTGACTGCTTGGTCCACTAAGAAGCGTTCGGGAGCAGTGATAAACTAGCAGTTTGCGAACTGGAACATGGCTATTTATAGTTGATTCACCTATAAAAAAATGGTGATTTTCCAAAACTATATATATGTTAGTCTACCAGAGGGTATATATTCCAAATTCCAAACTGTTGGTGATTGAAGGGCTAATGTCTACCCGTATCTTCCAGTTATCTGTCCAATGGGTAACGAAACCCAAAAATCATGGTTGGGAAAAAACACCCAACGGTGACCCATTTTATATTTGGTAGCTGCAGTGCCAGGGTATGTATGATATATATATGGTTATGCTTTATCTATACATATCTATACATATATATATAACATTTATATATATAACATTTATATATATATATATATTACATATATATATATATATAGATATTATACATATATATATACATATATACATATGTTTTTTTAATATACATATATATATATATGGTAACCATCCCCTTTATTGAGAGGATACTTACAGCTGTGCGAAGTTACAAAGGAGCGCAGCTTTCTTTAAAAGGCACATAGAGTTATTTCAACAAGACTAAGCTGTGCAAAGTTCTGTTAAAAAGGCAAAACAGTTTCAGGAAGGAGGCATGAGGATAGCATTACTTCAGAATGGAATCCTTTGAGTAATCATTTTAACCAATTAATTGTGGTATTCCTCAAAGAAAGTTTTGGTGCAAGTATGTGCAAAGCTTCCTTCACAAAGGAGTGAATCATTTGATTGAAAATCATGCGACAGTACAAAGAAGCATTACTATGAAGTAGAACCCGTGCGTTTATATAGGTTCTTTTGGTAGAAACAGGCCATGAATGTATGTATGCAATATGCACTTCCATATGAGTGAAACATCTGAACACAACAGTTAACATTATATATGTTGAAGAAATGAAGCCTTTCCAGTAAACAAAATGAGAGGGAGTCTGAACTTCTTTAAATGATGCATTACGTTTGTCCACATTTTGTATTTTTCTGCAAGAATACTGCTACTTATTTAAGGGGATACCTTGTCTTCAAGGCAATTAATGCATTTTGAAGAAGGTAAGCCTTTCCTTAAACAATGGTCATACGAGAAAATGAAAGGAAGGCAGAGCTACATTAAAGGATGTAGTTCATCTGTTCACACTTGTATTTTTCTTACAAGAATATTGGTTCTTATTCAAGGGAATATCTTGTCGTCAAAGCAGATTGTAACATGTAAGCAGCGCTTTCCTTTAACAACAGTTTTTATTTTGTTTTGTTTTCCCTTTGTTCTTTACTTTTGTCTATGTGTTCTTTTTTTTGGAAGCATATCTCCAGCCTAATATATATATATATGTTTATACGTATGTATATCTTATCTTTGTGGAGTTTTTCATTTGAAAAGGTAAGTCTTTGAAAGGTAGCATATATATATATATGCTATATATGTATATGCTATCTATCTATCTCTCTTTTTATATATATATATATATACATATCGGATTGTCCAATGAAAATAGGTCAGCACCTCTAAAAACATTGGTTTATCATCCTGTTTCCTACTTTTAAAGGCCATATGGGGGTGTCCCACCAGTTCTGAAATCTACTGGAATCTTCTTCAAATGTGAAAAATCCCAGATTGAATCCCAGATTTTTCAGCACATATCTCATTTTCCAACGTTTACAATTTTCGGGACTTATTCAAAATCATACCCAGAAGGTGGATTTGCCACATTGCCTTTTTGGGTACCAACATTTTTAGCGAATCTACGAGATTGTCGTGCATGGGTCTTGTTATATAAAATTTGGTTGGTGGTTTGTAACATATTGGGAATATGGGAATTCATTTATTGGGAGTTTCATCATCCCCACAGACGAACTCCATCATTTTTCAGAGGGGTGGCTCAACCACCAACCAGAAAATGTTGGGCACCACCTGGCCCATTGACCAGTTTCGGGTGTAACAACCGTAAAAGGTGCTAGGTGGTGCCTGCTATAGCAAATATAGCAGATCAAACTAAGGCTTGGGGTGATGAAATAAGTGCAATTAGATAGGGTAACATCATGTAACATAAATCAACAGTCATGTAACGAACTTAGGGCCACCACCTTGTAAGCCCAAGAAATTGGCGTAGTTCTAATCTATGGATATCTAAGGTACAACATGACTGGCCTAGCTGAAAAGATGAAATCGGCCGGATACAAGACTCACTTTGCTGGGAAATGGGATGCTGGAATGGCCACCCCGCGGCATACACCGCATGGCCGAGGAAACCTGGAGATTTCAGCCGTCGTTTTATTTTTTGTTGTGAGAAAAGAAGTGAGTTTTGAAATTGGGGAATCTCAGTTTTCCATGGTAATATGTTGTTAATTGTTGCTATTGCTATGTATTACTTCTGCGCGGAATGTATATATATATACACTGCGAATGGGTTTATGAATTATAGCTAGACATTTATGTGCCAAAGGGGATACTCCGGGAGTGAATATACTACGGGAAATGAACTAAACAGTCAAACATGGTAGATTTGTTTCTTTACTCTGGAATCGATGATGTTTATCCTTTACTTCTTTTGAGGTCAAGTGATTGGGGCTTTCAGCAACTCCAAGGATATGATACGAGTCTCAACTACTTTTCGCACAAGAATGATTTCTACAGCCAGTCAAACATGCAAACCTGCTGCGAGGGGGATCGATCAATCATCGACTTTTGGCGAACAAACAAAGGAGCATCAGATGTCAATGGATCTGACTACTCAGAGTTTCTCTACCAGACAGAACTTCTGAATATCATTGAATCCCATAATCCAGCTGATCCACTGTTCCTCTTCTATGCTCCGCATGTGGCTCACTGCCCTCTCCAAGTACCCAAAGAGTACTATGACAAGTTTGACTTCATGACAGATGACGAAGGCCTTTGCAGCATCCAGACGGTGCAAGACGAGCATCCAATTGATCCAAATCACCTGGATTTGAAATACAGATGCCGCAGGCAGCATGCGGCCATGATCATGATCATGGATGAAGTCGTTGGGAACCTCACCAATGCGTTGCAGAAGAAGGCGTCAATCAAGTCAAACAAAGCATTGGTAGCATGAAACATGGCGATGACACCGGATATCCATGGATATCCCCGTCAAAAACGGAGGTTTTACCATCTGGTTATTGAACATAGCCATGGTATAGATGGCCCATAGAAATAGATGGTTTCCCGGTTTACCTATTAAAGATGGGTGGATCTTTCCATGGCTATGTTAGTCATAACCAGATGGTACAGGGAACATCATTTGTCAATGCTAAGCCTTGGTGGTGCGCCAGGATCATCCAGGATCATCCGATGTCCGGTTGATAAATAGAAGGGTATCATATGAATTTTCAAAAACCATTCTAGGCAAACGGATATCTAAGATATAGTTATATTAATATATAATTAATATTAATAAAATATAATATATATATATATCTATATAAGTAGATATACATGGAATCTATGGCAAATCTAATTAACTCAATACAGTCCGTGGTGTCTTTTTCCAAAGTTGGCATATCAAATTGTCGGATCTACCAGTCTACCTGGAGCTAGCCACAAGTCACCACCGGGACGATCGGGACCATGGGTGGCGATAGATCCCTGAGGGCATGTGGAACAACACCTTGATGATCTTCTCGTCCGACAACGGTGGGCCTGTGCGTCTGGCTGAAAATGCGGCCAACAATTGGCCCTTGCGCGGAGGCCAGTGGCTTGAACGGTGACTGGAAATGGTGGATTTTCATGGGAGTTTCATGGGATAAGAATGTGGGCGTAATAGTGGTTTAAAGGGATTTGAATAGCATTTTAATAGGATTTTAGAGAGATACTAGTGGTATAGTCGCGGGTTGAGATTTCAGTGGGGTTTGGCCGGTGTATCGCCATGGAGCTGGTGGACCATCCTAGCAGGTCCTGGAGCAACAAACACAGTCTTGGATGCTTCCAACATCTTCCAACTTGATTGTAAACATATCCTGGTTTTGTTGGTCAAAACATAGAACCCTGATTTTTTTTGGGCAATAATCCATGCCCAAGTAACCATCATCTATAGTGGATGGTTATATATATATATTTGTGGTGAGCAGTGGACCAGTGGATGGTCAAGAGATAACAGGCAACACATTTGCCACCACTTCAGTTTGGTATTATTCAAACAAAGCTCTTCCCATTGTACCCCTCAAATCTAACGCTTTATCATGTTCCCAAGTTGAATAGCCAAGGAATTCTACGCAAGCTGTAATTGTAGGTTGTTTTTGTTGTTCGCTATTAAATGTTGTATATCCACGTTTGGAAAACATATCTCTTTGGTCAGTAGTAAGAACGCATAGTTTTGTTTAAACCTATGATATTTTTTTAAACTAAAGGTTTCAATCCCAGGTTTGATGTTGCACATGGAGCTAGGTGTAATTCAAAGTTATTGGGGCGTTGCTTGAAGGGTACCCCAAAATCACATTTTTTTCGCATTCCAAACAACCATTAGCTTGGAGTATATACGTTCCCCCATGACTTATGAACTCATCATATTGTTCCTGTTGATTCTCGTAATTTTCGAAGAAACATCTTGCTAGAGTTATAGCCCTTACACATCCTTATACAACAGTGATATAACTGGCGAGAAAAGGGAACAACTTAAACTCATCTGAGTGATATGTTTCACCAGCCAGTTTCAGGACGTTATTCCCCACGGCCATCGCTTCTTTTTTTGGCTGTAACTGATTCGTAACTGATTTGCCATTGGGGACTCCCATCTCCAGCAGGCAAGTACAGCAACTTCGAAGGTGGCATCAGGGTGGCCGCCTTTGTCTCGGGCGGCTTCATCCCTGGCAAGCTGCGGGGAAGTTGCAATGAAGGCGAGGCGAAAAGGGTCGTGGGCAGTTGGAGAAATCGATTGGATTTATGGCTCCAAAACGATGGCGAAAAGGTGTGGAACCACGGGATGTTAGTCAGAACATGTGCCTCATACTTCCAGGTTTCTCACTTTTGCGGCCTCCTTTTTTGCGGCTTGCTATAAACCAAGAGTTTCGATGTGTGGGTCTGAAAATGATGATCAACCAGTTGTTTTTTGGATGACCGGATGAATCCAATGAGGTTGGTGAATGGTTGGTTTCATGGCTCACCAATCATCAGCTTGCTACAAGTTACAAGTGTTTACCCACCACTTGGTCAGCAATCAGATCCGGTCTGTGCTTTCAAATATCTGTTTGCTCTTTTCAACCCTACCTACGATGATAATCCCAATTGACTATGTTTTCAGATAGGTTGAAACCAACCAGTCATATTGGCATTGATCAATATTCTCATGTTTGCTGCACCAATGTTGAGCAAAATTTCTTGGCTACCGTTAAATATTCACCATGAACATCCATAAAGCCGACAGAAGTTAGCAAACTTCAGGAATGGTTCCATTGAGGTACCACCTTTTGGAATCACAGAAATGTCTCCAAAATTCCGTTGGAAAATCGCCCAGATGCGAACCATGGTGCTGGTATATCAAAACCATTAAAACTGGGTGAAAGATTGGCAGTTGATAAATCGTTCACCATGGTTCGCATTGAATGGGCTAAATGCCCTACAGTTATGGCCCAAAATACCAGTTATAAGTACTTATATATAACCCCATTTATAGGTCATGTATTTTATCCCATAGAAATAACCAGTCAGTTCACTAATGGCCATGGCCATTTCACTGTAGATCATCACAGTTATGGTCATTTATCAGTTATAAGTACTTAGAAAATCCCATTTATAGAATGTATAATCCCATAGAACTAACCAGTTTTAACTAATAAACCCCATTTATAGAATGTTTCTCATCCCATATAGAAATATCCAGTTAGTTCACTAATAGCCATGGCCATTTCACTGTAATAACTGTAGAGATCATCAGGTCTTCTGCACATCGCGGATTGGTACGCCACCCTCTGCCGTCTGGTCGGCCTCGACCCGCGCGACCTCCGCGCCGCGTCGGCAGCGCTGCCGCCCATCGACTCGCTGGACGTGTGGCCCATGCTGACGGAGGGAGAGAAGTCCCCCAGGGAGGTGATTCCACTGGGACCGGAGCCCTGGCTTTGATGATCATAACCATAGGAAAACCATAGGAACATGGTGACTTAGTGGTGATTTAATGGGGTTTAATGGGATTTAATGGTGGTGCCCCATAGTTAGCTAAGTTGGTGAACATAACTCCAATTTCACTATGGTTTATGGTAGATATAACTATAGTTAATGGGGTTTATAAACCAACTTATAACTGAGGGGCACCACATTGTAATATCTGGGTAAATCATGGTTTTTTATAGGGGAATCATCCCCAAATGGCCGAACTATTCAGGTTAGTGAAATGTTATAATTTACCCAGATAATATAGAAATAGTACTGTAATGAATTAATAATAGTATTAATAGTGATAATATAGTGAAAATAATCTAGTGATAGTAATATGGTCTTTTCATATTTGTGCAATATATGGCGTATAGTATATGACTATGGGTATCCGCTTTGACCATATTTATTCCCATGTGATATACGGAGGTTTCCAAAAATAGGGGTACCCCAAAATCATCCATTGATGGATTTTCCAGCAAATAAACTATCCATATTGAGTACCCATAATGATAGATATTCTCAATAATTAGTGATAATATAGTGATAATGATATTGAAATAATAGAAATAATAGAAATCGGAATCATCATAATTAGTAATAGTAGCAATATGGTGATTTGATAATTATAGCCAATGGTGAGATTTTGGTTGATGATAATAGTGTAGTAAAAAGATAGTAATATATTAGAGCTCACTCGTAATGAGGATTTAATGAAGATATCAAGGAGATATAATGATATGAGAGACTCGGGTTTGTTTACGGAGTTGTTTCATTTATAAATATGTTTGACATTCCACCAGATTGACATTCCACCAGAACTGGGGAATGTATAATAACCATATGATCCATGTATGGAATATTTACCAACATGTGTCCTAAAAATCACCCAAATTTAGATAAATATGCCATACATGGAGCATTTGGGATAATTGTTGATACTGGGAGGGAATATGTTATTTGTTAAGGGGAGGGACCCCTTCAGCAAATCGTTGTGGATCATCGCGGCATTGTTTGGCTATAGAAAAGTAAAAACATATAATCTGGGGCTGGAAAGAAGAATGACTTCTCTTTTTTTTCCATGTTTTTTGGCAAATAAAAGACAAGTATGGCAAGAACAGTAAAAACAGCATGAGAATGATTGAATGATAACGATTGAATATGATTGAATGATAGTGAGAGTAATGACAATGTGAAACATACCAAGGAACATTGTAACATGATGCTTTGGTACTGTGGTATTTTTGTTGGCCAATGTCAGCCATTTAAATTTCATAGAAACATATGATAAGGTGGGTAGCGGAGTGGAACAAACATGCAGATAATGGCTGTCCTTTCTGGATTTACTTCCGGTGATTTGTTCGTTTCCTAACATTATAAATCCCATGACTGAAATCAACAGAGGACACATGTTGTTTTTATCTTTGGATTGATGATTTGAGCCTGATATGTTTGAGTAGAATGTCGCTGGCATCATCTTTTTGGGGTGGAAACATCATTGTTAAATTTGGGATAGTGATGTCTCATTTCTGAAATCCAATGTGATCTTTGTCTTCATGAGAGCCACCTGTTTGGCGAAGTGTTTGAGCGGATGCAAATTGACATTTGCTTTGCTTCATGAGGTTCCATGTTTACTTGTCCGCAATTAGTGTTCTGGTTTACCAGCATTTGCACCAAACATGGGCCAGTCACGTAGGTAGACATAAGAGAACATGTGAGCATGTGTGCACATGTGTAATATATGCATTTGTTTCCTGTCTTCATTCATCCAAGATAGGTTGGTTTCTACCCCCGTGTATAAGTATGAGTAAATCCACGACCCTAGGCTCTTGTCCAACTTATTTGTTGGGGCATCAAGAGGGCCCCCTTCCTCAACATCCAAGTCCCTCAAGGGGGTGCATTCCCCATAATCCTCCCAATCAATGCCCAGTATGATTGTAATGTCTATAACCCATGAATCTTCCCATTATATATACATGATATCATAAATTATATTCCATGATTTTCCATGATTTTCCATGCCATTAAATTTTCATGTTCTTCCCCATCTTCTCTTGAAATGCCAAGCCCATTCCAGATTTTCCCATCTCAGGATGCCTTGATTTGGGGTACCTGGAAGTTGTTGACCGAAGCGCAGAGGCCCAGCTTCTGGCAGGGCCCCAGCTTCCCCAACCGCAGCTCCACCGCGTCAGAGTCCACCTGGGCCGCCTGCGCGGAGGGATGTCTCTTCGAGTTGGAGCAAGACCCCACGGAGCAGCGGAATTTGTACCGGGAGACTTGGGGGGACCGGAGGCGTAAAACATGGCTTACCCGGCCTGGCAAACATACAAAAAACGATGGAAAGATCCACCATGCGTTTAATTAATGGGTAAATCCACTATTTCTATGGCAATGTTCAATAGCTTAAACTGTATGTTTACCAGGCCGGGTAAATTGGAAAAGGATGCGAATCTTTGGGGTTAGTTTCTAGCTTATTCACCACTATCGGTCCCACGGTCTAAAAAGGGCATCAAAAGTTTGACCACGAAAGGTGACCTTGTCGGGTTTGGCCATCCAGATTCTACCTCCAGACTCTCCAAGTAGCCATGAAAACATGTTGTGTTTTGTACCCCAGAAAATTCAATATGTTTGCATATGTTTGCCATTTTTGGGGTGTATTTTTAGAGTCTAGGTAGATCTAAATGTTCTTGATTTTGGAGGGTTGATTAGATGGCATGAAATTTTGGAAGAACCATGGCTTTATATCGAAAGCTTTATGTCGAAATGCTTGAACCTTTTTCTTGACCAAGACAAAGCACCAAGGAAAGGCCGGACATTGTGAGCAGAATGATCAAGAGATTAGAGACTTGGACGATTTGTTTAGTATACTTGGCTGATGATTAGAGAAATCCACAATGCTTCATGATTAGCTGGGGTATTATACTCAGCGATATTAATGAGGGATAATCACGTTCCATGAGTGGGGAATCCAATTCTCATTTTTTGTTTCAAGGTGAATGGTTTTTGGACCTTTCAAGACAAGCCAAGGAGAATGAACGTGTGCATTTTTTTGAAAACAACGATTCATTTTCATCAAGTTGTCCGACATCGGCGTCGCAACATTGCGCATGCTGGATGGCCCATCACAGATATGGTGGCTTCTTGGGCCCGTACGCACTCTTGGATCGGCCAATTGCGTCGGTCGTTGTTTAAAACGGCCAAAAGGCCAGGAGCTTGTTGGGTGTCCAGGGTCTAGATCAGTCTGGGTCGCATGATATTACAGTATAGTAATAAACCGCCAAAGAAAATGAACAAGTACATCGGCACTATTGAAGTAATATGCTGATGCATTTCAATTGGAACTGACATAGTTCTCTCTCTCTCTCTCTCTCTCCCTCTCTCCCTCCCTCTGTGTTTTTCTTGTTCCTTACCCCTGAGTATAGTCATGTCATGTATAGTAATGTCTATAGAAACGCATGTATGTATATATTTTTATAGTATATATGTTCCTGAATGTGTATAATAAGCTATGATATATATATATATATTATGTATAATGTGTGTTAGCCCCCCGACCGGTAACAGTTAAACACATGTATTGTATTTAAAAGTGTATTAAAAAAAAAACACACCAGAAGTGAAGCCTCAAAATGGTCTGCATAAACGGCTGCTGTGGTTATTGTTTTTTCTTTGACCAATCTCGTGCCAACCTCTCTACTAATTCACCCTGTGCCACACCACTCCTCCACTCCACATCAACTCACATCCTGCACACATCCACCTCCAGCCCTCCTCTCTTGGCACCAACTACGAGCACAATTCTGAAGAAAAAAGCAGATGAGCACACTTTTTTGCCCCCAAAAAACACCAGACAAGCACCCATTTTTTACCAATCCCCTAGCGTCCGTCCTCTCCACGTAGTGCCATTCCTTTTTCACGCCAGGTGGTGCCCCCTGCAGAGGTAGACTGCTGGGACCGCGAGGAGTGGAGTGTCTTCCGCGAGGCGGCCAGGCGGCACAGCCAGTGCCTCGACACCAACTGGAAACATCCAAACCAACTGGAAATCTATGGGAAACCTATGCGAATCCTATGGGAAATTTATGGGAAATCTATAGGAAAACTATGGGGATGGGTCCAGTGACCTCTGAAATTGCCATATGGCTGGGGGAATGTGCGCATCCATAGGTCCCGGCCCAGCTATTGACAAGGGTACCGTTTGGCTCCTAGGGTTTTGACTCATACCTCGGAACCTGGGACCACATGACACGCAAATCGCCATCAAGGTATGAGGAACTGACTTATCTAACTTCTACATACCTCCGACTTCCGACCCGAACATGTTTCTCAGAGGTTGAAGGATCATTGATTCCCCAGATGCTCCATGTATTTACATATATTTACCAACATTTACCCGAACAAAATCACCCAGTTTTGTAGGTAAATATACCAGCACCATGGTTCGCATATATGGGTTCAGCAAGGATTCAGCAACCATCCATTCGGTGCCACGAGGCGAGGCTGGCCAGCTTCAGATGTGCAGCTAGAGGTGGAACACTTCCACTGCGGGTATGTGGCGTTAACGGTGGCCTTGACTTCCTGTTTGAAGATATGATGTGTCAAAATCCAGGGATCTCCAAGATCATAGGGACCATAGCTTTCAATACTAGGATGATTTTTTAGTGCTAAAATGGCTAGCCCCATGTTTTTTTTAGTAACCATATTCTTGTGGGTGACTTGCTTCACAACCTCACTGGCCAATCTCACAGCAGAAACCGCCACAGTTATAGCCCTTTGGCCCTTTTTCACACTTATTACTAGACTAACATAACCTCATTTTAAGTGATATATAACCTTAGTCTCAACGGTTATGATCCCATTTATAACTGTTGAGGGCCATAAGTGCATAAGGTCATATTTTCTGACCAACACCACTTGGCCAGGCAATGTCACGTTCGCTGGTCGACAAATGGCGCTGGGTCGTGTGCAAAGAGGACCGCACGGCCAAGACATGGCCGACGGCGTTGATGTTTCCACCATGAGGTTTCTACATGTTTCTACACTGTTTTGGTACTTCACCATGCAGTTATAATTTGTTTTAAATGGGGTTATCATTCCATAAATAAGGTTGGAACTGACTTATCAATGGTATTTCGGATTATGACTGTAAGGGTTGAACAGCCACTAGATCACTGATTTTGGTTTGAGTTCTTGAACCACTTGTATATCACACTTGGGAGCTTGTTGATACCCTCTGATGCATATCCAACTATAGTCCTGAAGCAAGTTTGTTGCACAAAATGGGAAGCTGTTGCATGATTGGAATGTTATTCTTTGTCGTAATATGATTAGATATAATTGCACATTATTCAATGTTGTACGATATCCTCATTGGCATTGGTCTCGGTTGTACCCCCAGCATGTTCCAATGTTTGCAGTGTCTCCAAGTTTTCAGCAGTCTAGGTTGTAGCCGCCAGATGTTTGGCCTTTTGCGGTCTAGATGGTTCGCCATCCCACTAAAGATCTCCAACAATGACGCTTTCAACGACGATCAAAAAACCACCAAGCCCTGGCCATAGAACCAGCAAGGATTGCCAGACGACCAACCACCTATCTTGGTTCTTTGTCGAGGACCGGTCACGTGATGGTGCGATTATGAAGATTTAGTGATCCCATGGGTTGTAAGTTCGGTGTATTGATGCTCGAGCATTTATACATATATATATATACTGTATATATATATAGATAGTGTATATATATATATATTATTATACATAATTATAGATATATAGATATATGTATGTAGTATGATTTGGCAAAATCCCATGATTGAGTGTTAAATCCTATATTTCACCATGTTTTGACCCAGGCACATTTGGTGACAGCGGGGCTCATCTTTGGCTACAGGATTGGGGAGCTCGCTGCAATTCCAGCGCCAACTTTGACCGTTACCTCGTGACGCATTACTTCAGGCCGGTGAATAAGGAAAGACAACGACTAGCTATAATGTGGGTAAAACACAAATAAACCACCAGTTTGGGAATGGTTCCACCTATTTATGGTGATTTGGGGGATGGTTTATGGCATTCCCCACATTAGTCACCCTCTGGTAATCAAACGTGGCAAGCTGGAAACTCCTCTATAAATGGTGTCTTAGTGGGAAAAACGATCGAATTATGGGGGATTGTCCATGGCTATGTTTCATTGAGGCTATTGCTAATCTGGATCTAGGTTCGGAAAAAAAACAAACAACATCTGTGGGAATATTCAACATGATTTAGAGAATCTATATCATGTCGAGTGGAATTAAACCAACCAACAACATGAAAACAACACATAACCTATAGTAGTGTGGTGAACCATAGTGAGATTGGAGTTATGTAAACCCCATCCCCAACTTTGCGATTTCGTGGCCACGGGTCCAGGAACCGTGGCCTGGAATATGTGCAGAGACCACCGTCGGACTACTGCCACTTTGGTGCCTCGATCAACTATTAATCAACAGACAAGAAGGGGATCTGATTGGTGGTTTGGAACATGAATAACATAGCTGTTATGACTTTCCAGAAACAGTTGGGAATGGAATGTCATCATCCCAACTGACGAACTCATATTTTTTCAGAGGGGTGGCTCAACCACAAACCAGGGATTGTAGATGGAATATTGGTGGGATGGTTAGTTGGAGTTCATACGAGTTAAGCAAGTAACGTGGGGACTCAATGGGATATCCACGGGATATGAGTTGGAACTATCACCAATCAACATGTGGATTATGAGTTGGTACCTTACTGCGGGACGGTCATCCCTGAAAAAAGAGGTTACATGTTTATTCTCAGTATGTTTGAGATCCATAAAAAGTGGTGGGATAACCATATCGTTTGAAATTCATGCTTTGACCATGGCGCAAATGGTGAATGTATCTTGACTAGAAAGGGTGAGCAGAGGACAGAAAGATAACATGTTTTGGGGGACAACATCAGGCCAAAAGATAAGTGTTGCAAGGTAACACATCCCCAGCAGTAGCTGGTAATGATGATGCTAGCTATTGTGCAAGGTTGTTGGTTGCTTCAGGTTTTGGGACCAGGTATTGACATGGATGGTTTTATTTACCTATGTACTTATTTTTCCTGCAGTTCGTGTGTCTAGTTTGGTCTAAGTATTATAGATAGTATTGTTGCATTATACATATATATATATGATTCTCTACATATTATATATATATACACATACAATGAACTTCAGATTTCAGGTATCTGGGTTGTGTCATGTTTACCAAGTTGCATTTCCTAAATCACGTGTCAATCAACCCCCATGTTTAGTATCATTTTCTGTTG
>Ga0126342_10001978_pt1 | contig 30776 bp, 31 predicted proteins | sample Cyp1metagenome_FD_92528 | JGI IMG/M metagenome (GOLD analysis project Ga0126342, IMG submission 92528) | Coral microbial communities from Lord Howe Island, Old Settlement Bay, Australia - Cyphastrea 1 metagenome | ecosystem: Host-associated > Invertebrates > Cnidaria > Coral ...
CAGTCACGGCTGCTCTCACATCTTTTTGGTGGTGGATTTCATTGTGGTACCTTGTTTTCAGTCTCGCGCTAGATGTCGCAGCGCTGCCTCTGTGTCTCACGCTGAGCATCCAGGGCTTGCCATCTAAATTCGTTACATGCCTAGCCATGCAGTGTCGGAACAGTCTTACTGAGTCTCACAGGGAGCAAACCAGCACCAAACTTAAGATTAAAGATTCTACCAAACAGCGGTCAAGTATATATTCCCATTAATTGATGAACTAAGATGCCTTATAAACCACTATTTATTGGTGATTCATTATGGATAATCGATATAACCATATCTGGTTGGTGGTTGGTATACCTACCCCTCTGAAAAATATATTTCTTCGTCAGTTGGGATGATGACATTCCCAACTGAATGGAAAGTCATAAATTCCATGGTTCCAGTCACCACCAACCCTCGTGTTGATTCTTCCCATGTTTCGCATGATGAAATCCGAACATGATGGTAAGACCACCGTCATGTAGCATGTTCAAGTTGGCTATAATCGGCTATATATTCCACCGCATCCCCATGAAGTCGAAATACTTGATTTACACATTATTTCCATGGATTTTCCATCGTTTTTCGTATGTTCACCATCAACTCCCCATCCAGTGCCGGGGTGATGAACTGCGTCGTCGTCGCCTGCGTGGGGTGCGGCACCGGGGCGTCCACATGGATCGGGGTGCCCACGATGGACTGCACCTTGGCCCGGCAATGGATTGGGGGGAAAAAATTGGAAAATGTGGTAAAAAAATGTAAAAAATATGGGGAAAAGTGTGGTAAATATGTGGGGAATTCCAAGCTTGAAACATGAATCAACTATTGAAATGATTTGAAATGTATATTGAATAGCGGGGAACGAAAAGAGGTTTAAACATTGACATGATTATTGAATATTATTGAACAAAACATAGAAAAGCACAGTTTTAAGCCATTTTTTCAACATGATTCAAGCACTCTCCGCCCCTCCAACCCTCAATCCCCATGGAATCACGTTGGAAAAATCATAAAAACTCACAAGCTGGGCACATTCCAAGTTGGAATCTTTATGATTTTTAAACATTAAAAATTGGAACCTGGACACATGTTTGAACATTTACTGGTTCGTGGTTTCAATCAATTCCTCTGAAAAATATGAGTTCGTCAGTTGGGATGATTTTCCATTCCCAATATGATGGGAAAGTCATTCAAAATTCCATGGTTCCAGTCACCACCAACCAGTTGAACATTGTTATTCCAACTATTAACCATTATTAACCATAGATTAACCATAGATTAACCATTATTTACCATAGTAAAACATTGAAGCAACAACTCCAATTTGGGGCTGGTCTTCGTTGTAACCGCAGATCGCTAGATCGCTGGGCCGCCCGAGCTGGCATTCGCAAGGGCATCACTCCGCGTGAGAGGCCAAAGACTCGATGTAAGACACCGCCTGGTGGCGGACATGATTTTTTCAAAATGGCAGCGGGTGTATTCCGAAAAGTTTGATTTCCATGGGATTTTTATGAAATTCTTATGGGATTTTTATGGGATTTCTATGGGATTTTTATGGGAATCTTATGGGATTTTTATGGGAATCTTATGGGATTAAAACCTTGTACCCCTGGTAATCATAGAAATAGCTGGGATTTATGGATGTTCATCCCTCTAAAAATGGTATTAATATAGGTATTGATTCATAGCCAAATAAGTTGGGTGTATTCCGAAATCATGACACTCAAATTCACTAACTGGGGGTTCATAATTCCACTAGTTCAATAATTCCACTTTTTCATGTGTGTGTTTTTTTGGCCAGGGATCTTATATGGCAATAAGATTGAGGATATTTCAGAAGGGATATGCACCCAAAGTCTCATCGTGAAAATGTATGGCAATTTTGTGTCCTACTGCTGCAAGCCAGCCATAGCTGGAGGGTTCCTAAGTCATGGTACCCCGGTCGCTCGCTGGATGGTTATTTCCATGGAAATCCATCTATAAATGGATGATAACTAGGGGTACCCCTATTTTAGGAAACCTCCATGTGAACCACAAGGTACGCATTCAAAATTCATAAAATGGCGGACATCAGAATCAAACCGGGGACATTGAGATTTAACTGTTGGGAGTTTGACTAATTTGAATTACAACAATGGGGTTGAAACCATGATGATGGTCGGTGAAGTGAGGATTCCTGATCATCCAGAATCAACAATAAATCCAGTGTAGACAATGTAGGCATGGATAGACTAAAGTAGAAAACTTTTCTGTGTCAGTTGTCCCTCTGGACACACAACCATGATCAGTCAGGATGTGGCTCAAGAATAGGATATGGCGGATCACATGTCCTTTATGTCGAACACCGACATAGCTTCAACAGGGAAGCTTACCCTCGGACCATCAAACGTGGCGGTATAGCTGGGAAATCCCCGCAATGGACGGTGTTTTTGGCTGGGAAATTCGTTGCTGTAAATGGTGGATTTTCCGTTGCTATGTTTGATTGCTGGAAGGTATTTGTGGCTATAACACCGTATAAGATCTACAACTCTATCCATCTCTATCCTTCTTGATCATCAAGACATCCACATCTCTAGCAAGCTCAATTTTCACAACACACACGGGTTTGTCTGAAAATTCACGGGAAACAAAACACGTACATCCCTCGGTTCATAATGATTTGTTATCTTTAACCGGCCATTTGCAGGCATACCCGGCATACCATCTGATAATTTAACATAGCTATGGAAAACCACCAAACCATCATGTTTACTAAATAACCCATAAAAATACCACATAGGAATAAAACAAATGGATCCCATTCATATGTACCAAATCACTCGGTTTTTTCATGGTAATATCCGAACAAAACAAACACCTCCACACAGGACTTCGGCCCGTGCCTGTCAATGCTCGGCCAAAGAAGAACGGGATGCCGAAACCTCGTTGCTGAAGAAGTGCTGCTTTCAATCATGGAAATAGCATGGTGGTATCATGGCAATACTGTGGATGGGCCAGCGAAATCCTGAAATCCGCCAATTTGGGATGGTTGAAAGATGTTGAAACATGTTGAAACCCAAACAAAATAATGGGATGTAAACACCACCGTTGAAAAAATTGGTGCAGGAATGTGCAGCATGGCCGTGTTGGTTCGATGAGTGGATTACTGTACGTTTAAACAAACTGCTGCTTTTCCGTACTTAAGTTAAACTTCCAGAGAGTATCCCAATCAAAATATATGGGATACTTCAATTAAAATAGGGGTACCCCCAAATCATCCATTTCTATAGGATTTTCTCAATGGCCATTTCAAGAACCTAAATTGGAGGTACCTACTATATATAAGGCCTATATACGGCCTATGTAAGGGAATATCCCGCAAAATATGGCATTATATGGTACAGTACCTCCAATTTAGGATCCTGAAGTTACCATCGATTTTCCCTTATAAACCATCCAGCTATTGGGGTACCCCCATGACTTAGGAAACCCCCATATACCTACCATAAACCATAGTTCACCTAGTTAGATTTATTTTCTTGTTTTACCTAAATCACCACCAAATTCACCATGAATATCCACCATATATTGCTTTGAGGTCATCATCCATAAATCTAACCGGTCATGCATAAGGGGAATCATCCATAAGGGTAAGTCATGATATTTCACTAACCGGAATTAAGACCAAAAAAATGGATGATTCCCCTTATGAAAACCAATGGATTCGTGAGGTCGTTATATATAATTTATGCAGATGTGTATTGCTTCCATTTTTAGTTCCCATAAATCCACAAATATTCATTCAAAGTGTCCATGTGGGTATTTTCCAATAGATGTTCCCCAAAAAAAGATGTTCCATAAACCATAGATGTCCCACATTTTACCATATCATCTCCCATTTTCGATAGGGATTTTCCACCATTTTTACCATCCAGCGAGCTTGGGGGTACCAAAAAATAAATCCACCGGCTGAGCTCTGAGCCCATCTGTTTCTGCAACCAAAGCCTGGGCCCGGCGAGGCCCGGAGGATCATCGCGATCACCGATCCAGAACTGGACTTGGGCTTAGCCGGAGTCCAACTGGACTTAGGTTATCTGTAAAATATATATATATATACACATAATACTATATATATATATATTATTATATTGTATATTATATACTGTATATATAATTATATATATATATATATATGCAAATACATTCTTAAGTGGATCCTTTCCAAATTGAAGGTGGCCCTTGAAGCCATACTGAAACCATGAGATATATATTATTCATATGAATCATGTCCATACTGAAACCATGAGATATATATTATTCATATGAATCATGTCATGTTGGTCATCATCATGTATCATCATACTTTATGTTATTTTACTTTGGATTCTTGAGGGTCTTGCCCGGATCGTGGTGGCTTCAGCTTTTTCCACGATCGCGCCATCATCGCGACGGATCCTCGCCTAAAGTGTAAAGCTGGTGGCATACCTGTGTTGATGTAACACAAGTTTTGCATAAGATATTTGCAAAGCATGCCAAACACGGCATGCACCCCCTAAAGCCAGTGCTCAGTTGTTTCCATGCCCAATCTCTTCCAACCAAGATTTCACCAATGCGGAATCGAGGGCCATGTTCGATGATCCACCTTGGATGTGGGTTATGTTTTGGTGGATTGAGGTATGTCAGGTATCATGTAAAGTAGCTAATCAGCTGTGGGATGTAACAATTTTAATGTTGCCTTGGGCCTGAAATGTTTTGAATCATCATGCCAAGACACTTTGCACGAGCAGCTGCTGCCAATGCCTTGGACTCTGTAGGATCTTTTCCTTCTGATCGCGCCTTCTTTGAGGCACCCGAGTATACCTGGGCTTGAAAAGTATGGAACACATAATGCCAAGAAAGAAATATACTTAAGCCAAGTTGCGCTATGCAACTTTCTTTTCAGAAGAACTTCCTTGTCCTCTTCCTTCTCGCCATTCTTCTTGCCCTTGCCTTTCTTCACGAGGTTCTGGTCTTTCTTGCTCTTCATGTCCTTGCCTTTCTTCACGAGGTTCTGGTCTTTCTTGCTCTTCATGTCTTTGCCTTTCTTCACGAGGTTCTGGTCTTCCTTTCTCTTCTTGTCAACTTTCGTGTCCTTCTCTTCTTCCGCCTTGTCTTTCTTCGCAGCTCTCTTTGGTGTGGCCTTTGGCACCATGGTTCGGTCTTCCTTGTCCTTCTCTTCCTTCTTCTCTTCCTTGTTGTCTTTCTTCATTTTCTTCACAGTTCCCTTTGGTGCGTGCTTCTTTGCATCTGTGTCCTCCTCATTGCCTTTGAGCGCTTTGTCGCCTGCCTTGCTGTCTTCATTGGTGTCACTTCTTGCGCTTGCTGCACGGCCAACCTTGGCCGTTGGCTTTGGATCTGCCTTGGGCAACTTTGAGACCTGAGCATCCTTCTTGGTGATGCCTTCCTTCTCAGGCTTGGATTCCGAAGGAGGTTTGCCACTGCCTGCAGAGCTGGACTCCGCCTTTGCTTCTTTGGATCCTCCATGGGCTTCTTTGTTTTTTTTTTGTCTCTTCTTTGGCTTCTCATTGTCAATCTCAGGGCTGCACTGCTCCACTTCGGTGTGAACCTTCCTTTTTTTGACATCGACCTGGGAGATCTTGACAGCAGCACCAGCCTTTTCTTTGCTGGTAGCTGTGGCTTTCAGAATAGGACCACGGAGCTTTTTGACATGGCGTGCTGGCTTTTGGGAACCCATGTCATCAACCATGGTGAGTTCATCATTTTTTTCATCCTTGTCGACATCGGGGATCACCATCAATTCCACCGGTTCAGTCTCATCCAGTGCTTCAGCAAAGGAGCGAGTCATGTTGTCAAGACGCCCATGAGGTTCAGGTGTATGCTCCACTGTGCTCTTCATAGGTTGAGGTGTCTCCAATCCCGCAGCATGGGGGTTTGCCAAAGGTCGGGCACACTGCAATAAAGTATCAGCGTGCGCCATGAGCTTCTGCGTGTCAGCAGCTTCTGCAAGTTCTTCTGCTTCCGAAGTTTTGATCATGGAATCCATTTTTCTGAGTTTTTTCTCCATGCTCCTGATGGTGTCCTTCACATCCTTGTACTCTTGCATGTCAGTGCCATGCACGCTGGGAGACAGAATAATCGTTTCCTGTAAACAGTTGATCCCATTTGACCCTGGATTCCTTTCACCCCGTAATAAGATATTGATTTTTGGTTTTGATATTCAAAGTTGCAATTGTGAGAAGACAGGATGTGAATTTTTAACCCAGCCTGAGAGTCCATAGTCTCAGTGTAGTGAACCAACTTAGTCTTATCACCAGTCTCGATATCCGATTTGTCCATGACACCAGTGCTGCCATCCACCTCAGTAATTAATGATCATGGTAGTGCAACATGATGATTTTTTTTTTTGGGTTCTTGCTGTTTGCAATAGTTTGCACTGAATTGCCAATCTGAGGACTGGCTATTGATGTTCCGAGCTGCTTCATCTGGGAGAATTTGTGGCACTTCGGCATCCAGGCCCGCTTCAATCTCTGTGGCCTCAATTGGTATGTGGTGCATGGATCAAACAATCAAACGATCAAACAATCTGATATACTCTGATTTGTTTTAACCAAGTGGCAGCAATGCTCGGGCTGGCTGGCTCCGATGCATTCCAAACAATTGGCCAATACGCAGGGTCTTGATGAATAGTTGGATCACCAAGCTGGTTGTCAGGTTCATCAAAGAAAGTGGCATTCTGCCTTCGAAAATCTTTGGACTCACCATTCCTTAGATGTGCATTTTGCCAACTTCAACATGATATAATGAAATATATTCGATGCACTGGTCAACTATAATTTATGATGATCAGACAAGGTAAACTATAATTTATGATACAAGAGTGACATAAAACCAAGCTATCAAAGTTGATTAAAAGCAACATGTATATGTTAAGACTAGGCACGAAGAAGTTGCCATACCAGGTTCGGCAAGATGTTCCATAGCCAGAGAAGCTGACGCATCATCAGTGTTCTCAATGAGATACTCAAAGGGAAGCCGCTCCTGTCAAATTCACAGTGAGGAAATGATAAAGACCAGTCAATGTTTTTTGGCTAGCCAAGGTGTTGGATGATGATTGCAAACATGTGCAAACACTGTTCATTGGTTAAACATTTCTTTGGCAGTAGCGCAAGTCCTTTGTCTTTCTTCGGTTGCCAGCTGGCTTCTTGGTCGCAGACTTGGCACTGGCAGGTCTCTTCTTTGGGTTTTTCCCATCCACTTTGCTTTCTTTCCTGGCACCTCCGCCTGGACCATCCTCTTCACCATCACCTTCATCAGAATCAAGGATAGGCTCCTGAGAGTCTTCCACGGGATCATCTTCCTCTTCTTCATCCTCTGCTTTCTTCTTTGATTTCCTTTTTGGTTCCTTCTTGGTTTTCTTGTCCTTGCTGTCTTTCTTCTTGTCCTTCCCTTTGGTCTCTTTCTTAGTCTGTGTGGTATCTTTTTGGGCATCATCATCAGAACGCTTCTCTGATGAATCAGACGCAGTGACCCTCGGGGGCAGAGCGTCAGTAGCTTCATCGCCACAACCACCCCGACCTGGAACCAGGAAATGTATATACCAACTGCCATGAAATGATTTTGCAATGAAATGTGAAACATGAAACCACAATAGATTGCTTCCAAGAGTCTTGAGCTGGCAGGTCCACTGCGAGCTGATGTTGGCGGTGTTGCTCGGCTTGCTGGCACCGGGGATGTCATCTGGGAACGGCCACTTTCTTCTGACATGACCCTGGCAAGGTTGAATGCCTCAGTTTTGTTGTTCAGATTTATTTTCAATGTGATAAAACAAATACCTAACTTCCACCTCATAGGACACGAACAATCAAACTGACAAAGTGTAATCTCTTTTGGGGGAAAGTGCGAGTTGGTGGTTTGTTATGGAGTTAAGCTTAAATCCGAGAGACTGGCATGCGCACAGAACATCTGAGTGGGACCTCTCTCACATCATCGGAGTCTGACTCCACAGGTGGACGGTTCCGAGCCATGGTCTCCTTTTGAGTACCTACTCACAAAATAACCCCTTTTCTTTTTGAGACAGAAATCAATCACGCAGCAACCATGTGACCATGTGTGTGTGTGTGGCACTGCAACAAAAGGTTTAAAAACATTTTGTTCCCATCATTATGTGTACAAGCTTTTGTTTCACTACTGACTGATTCTTGCAGTTCATAGAGTTGGGGCTATTTGTTTTCAACTCTTCTCGCACGATGTTCCACACCACTGTAAGTGATGACATGTTTCCAGGAAAAGTCCACGATCTAAATACTCCATTGAATCCATTGTGGATTGTTGGCACCCAGGCTCATCGAGGATGCCAAGAGATCTCTAAGGCTCTAATCTAGCACATGAAAACCCAACAGAATACATAGCTGCATCCCTGCAACTCCGCCTCCAAGCATTCCAAAAAAATAATCCTTTTGAGAATGATCAATTTGGATTTGGGATTTCAAAAAACACCTGCGGAGCCACAAGGCTAAGCGACTATGTATCTTTCGCGATGCACTGGGGATGAACTGCAATTGACCTGCGTTCATTTCAAAGTCTCTTGTCCGCAAAAGCTGGGCAACAGGTAAAACTGTAAAAAAGTTTAAACATGTTGATTGCTGCTCAACCCCAGTACCCCCAGACCAAAATTTGACCAGCTGTGGGGTGAACAGGGCTCCATTGTTGAACAACTTGAAGTGTTGAGTTGTATGGGTTAATTCATTTGTTAAGCCACTACCATCAGATCATCATCAGATTGAATGGTACTAATTATTGTTCTCAACCTTTTCATGGCCATGTTCCCAGCAAGTCGACATCATCTACCATGCTGTTTCACTTTCAAAGGAGGCTAACATTTTGAGCCTCTACCTCAAGCATTCCGGAAAGAATTGCAATGGGGCGTACCGGCATCAATAGTTTTGATCCATCCGCCTGATTGTCAAGTCGACAACGCCATGCCACCTTGAGTAGGCTGCTACCTTTCACTTTGGGCACTGACACATTGGAACCAAAGTTCTTCATGGTAACTCCTGCCACAGACTCATCTTTGTTCGCCTTTTTTCTTTCGTCTTCGTAGGCTCTTCATTCAGCTCATCAAGCACGAAGACCAAATCTTTTGTGGATGTGATGGAATTCTCGGACTTCTTCAAGGAATGATGCGAAATACGGAGTTTCACCTCAAATCAAGGGCAGAAATTGGTTGATTGTAGATCAAGTGATTTTTTTTTAGTAATTGCCATGTTCAGTCATAAATCATGTCATACTATTTGGTGGATTTAAGTACTTACACAGTATAACAATAAAACCAGGGGGCTTCACCAGCATCCTCCAGCTCTCGCAACACACTGTCCACTGCAGTGGGCACATCGAGGCAATCAAGTGTTGCCAAGTGCTCTGGCGCCGTCTTCTTCTCCAAGACAATGAGCGACTTGGCGTCCAGCCGGAAAGAGAACCATTTGGCATCAGCATCTGCTGTGACCTCTTTGGCATCCTGAGACATATGAATGCCAGTTTCTCTAAGTGAATGGTTGGTTTGATGCTATTTTCAAGATGTTCCTGAAACTAGTTGATCACGTATTGCTTGACTGTAGTTCCATCTTAGTTGCAACATTTCAAATGAAGCATATTAAAACAGACCACTGAATCAGTTACCAAGATGCTGTTCCATCCCTCCATTCGCCCGATCCAAAGGAAAACCTTGGAGCATGCTTATTGTTGTCACTGAAAACTTGTTAGTTGCAGTGTCTGTGATATGTTTGTCAGCCAAGCAGCAACTCACGATTTGCAAAAAATTGATTTTTGGCAGTGGAGCACAAGTAGAGGCAGCAGCCGCCATCCCCTCCAGCCACCAAATCGCAAGTATTGTTGATAGTCAGCCGCTTCCTGAAGATGCACACATGCAACACCCATTTAAATCTATTGCATTGGAATGATTTTTGATGTTTTCTCTATTCGTTGAAGCCTCATGTAATGATGTTGGTTTGTGGCTTTCACCCCTGATTGGTTTATAAGCATTTATGGGACAACTACCAAACAAATGCCTATAATAAAAAACATGTGGAAACCAACTAGGAAATTAAAACAATAACCAATTGTCACCAAAGGCCCTGGTTTTGCAAAGCCGTGACCTGTTCATTGGTCGCAACCTGTGATGCTTCCACCTTGATCTTTTTGGCTGTCTCCGCTTCTGCTTCAGGCTGCGCAATCCTGCATCAATATTCGCTGGTCAACAAGGACAAGTTTGTGATTTGATTCTTGGCCAAAATAGTTTCCAGGATGTATTTGGAACTACAGCAACTAACTAGTAAGCTGTACCGAGCAGTTCTGGATATTTCTGGGCACAAATTAAATGCAATGACTCGAATCTAGCAATTTAGCACTCCTGTCTTCCAGAAGCATCTCTCCACCAATGTTGTAGATGGAGTTGTGGTTCTCGATCATCTCCAAAGCTTTGTCCTTCAGACTTTCTGTTGCAAGCCACTTCGAAGCCATGGACTCCAAAATCTTGAGCTTGTCATGTTGTTGAATGCACACTTTGAAGCCATCTGAATTTGTAGGGGCCACGGAGCCTTCACGAAGTGCTGCAATGGTGGGTCCAAAATCAGGAAAGTTCGGAAGCTGTATGGACTTCAAGCGGCAAGCTTCATAGATCTTGTTCGACAGTCGGTTCACCAACTCATCGCCAGACTGGCCCAGGACCATGGAGGCGCAAATGGTTGGCCTTGAGTCTTGGATTTCCTGGAGGTTATGACGCAAATTTCTTGCGCGGCTTTCCCATCAAACAAGTTACACAATTTAGTCTGGAGTCTGGTGATGGTTATATTCCTGTTTGACTTAAACATCCAAGTTTGAATGAAGGGTGCTGTGGATGGCTATTTCCCCCGATGATATCTGATTACGGGCAATGTGCTTATGTTTCATAAACAATCTCTTTGTTTTGCATGGCACGGCTTTGGAAAAAATGGCAAACCCAGTGACCTCCAGGGCTGCCAGAGCAGGGAATCCATCATAAGCATGCAAATCGATCAATGCAGTTGCCTTTGAAGATGCAATGCAAAATGCACTCATGGTCTTCTTCACAATGTCCGTACCTCCAGCTACCTGTTCAACAGTGATGGGAGATGAAGAACAAACCAAAGAAGACAATCAACCAAAGTTCAAAGCTAGTTGCAGCATGTAACAACTACAATCTACAAGCCGCATCTTGTCATGTACTGAATAAGCCAGACCACTTTATACTCAACCCTAAGGACCTGCTTCAATTCTTGGACGTCTGTGAAGGCACGCCCAAGATGTGGCAGTGGCACACCTTGTCGCTGGGGGCTGGCCTGAGAGTTGGACAGTGGACCAAAGAATGGACCTAATCTGAACCCCAAGGCCATCCATTGTTTATTGTTTATTGTTACAAAGAATGGACCAAAGAATAGAGTGGACCAAAGTCAAACAATAAACAATTATACCATCAAGGGGAATCAATGTAAACAAATTTATCACTCATGCTTTTGCTTGGATTGGGTGATCACATGCACAACATGCATCCACCAACTCGTGCTGGTCATGTATGGTTGATGGTGCTCAACGACATGCATTACTCAACTACATCACAGATAAATTATATATCAACAACATGGTGGTTGATGACAACCGGGCCAAGAAACAGAGTCCGGCTTCCACATCTGTTGTCTCGGGAGCATGCTTACACCATGCACTGTGCCCTGCTTCCATCCACGGGATTGCTTCATCAGTTTGTGCTTGTCAGCGCCAGAGACAACTGCCAAACCTGTCAGCACACCATCTCGTTTGCCATAGATGGAAGCCTTGGCTGCATTGGTGGCAAACAACATGTTTAGACACCATCTCATGGTGACCGCATGTTTTTGGATGTTTTCGGTACCACAGCACTGCAGCAGTGTTTGAACCATGTTTTCAATTTACAATTGATGCTTTAGTGAGTGCATGATATCCATTGAAAGCTGAGTTTTGTTCATACGAATTCCCAAAGATAGCTGCTAGCTAAAAATAAGTATTGCATACAAGTAGCTTGGTCCCAGATCCATGTCAGGCTTCGAATCCTCAAGTTTCGATCTTTCAGCCGCAAGTCTTTCCTGAGCAGGGATGAAGAGGGTTTGGTTGATACCCACTGAGAATGTGAACTACCCAAGCTTTCTTTAGAGTCATGTAATTCTTACTTATATATATATATATATCATTGCCAACATAATGATATCCTTCCCTTTGGTGTCTATGCATCATCATTGGCAAACCTGATCCATGAAGGATTTCAATGTTCCACGCTACTAGTTTGAAAGTATGTCTATTGGTGATGATTTTTAATTAATCATGTTTATTGGTGATGATGTTTAATCTATTCCATGGTGGTTGAGTAAGTCTCATCATCAATCCAAGATCATGTTTGTTAAAATGCCAAGGCTCTCAAGGTTGTAAATGACATCCCGCACATCAGCTTCTTCCCCAGCAATTCCACTTTTGCTCTTCCCTTCACCTTCAGACTCGTTGCCACTGTCTTCATCTTTTGTTTCGGGCTTCACCTCGCCATCAGGAATGACCTTTTGGTCTTCTGGCTCATCCTTTTCCCTCTTGCGGGTGGCAGATTTCCTGGAGAGGCATGGGCTGGATCGAGTCGAGTGAATCAAAGTTTGGGAACATGATTTTGGAACAAACAAAGCTGGTTTGAAGATGATACCAATGATAGTTTTGGGCGAGTTAGGATTGCAATTACTTGTCATCATAGGCTCATACTTATCAAAGATATTCAAAAGATTCAAAAGTAAAGCTTGTGATTTGATTAAGTGTTTTGACCCAACCAGTCCGTTTGTCCAAAGAGGCTGCCCGGTTGGGATGAAGGATCACTGCAACACTGTTCTTTGGGAAGTCCGCCAAGAGGTTGCATATGCATGTCAAGAAGTAGTCATACTTCTCACTGCTGATGATACCAACCACTGGACAATTCAACCAGATGAAGATTGAGTGGTCATCTGCACTGAGGCAATTCATCTCTTCCAAGCTTGTTTTCACCCAAAGTTTCGTGTTGGGAAGCAGTGCCGATTCAGCATGTTCCAGCTTCGATGGGAAAATGCGCAGGTTGTCATTGATGTAGTCAACGACTACCCGCCAGGCTCGGGCGTGGCTCTCCTCTGAAGGGATTCATGGTCCCATTAGAAGATCCCAATTAATAAACAGCATCTATTGATTCAGAGGTGGTTTTGTTCAAACTTAGGGGTTCCAGGCTAAACTTTTGTCTAACCCATGTCCTCGAGCTGCTTGACCAGCTTTGCTCTCTTTTTGGCATGCTCCTTTTCATTCCTGAGGGAAATCACAACCCCCTGTGTTTGCAAAAGAAGTTGAACATTACCAGATGGATGAAAATAGTCATGTGTTTCCAGATGCCCCCAACACAAGACGGTTTGTGGTTGTAACTTCAGTTCCACTTTTCGGTGATTGCTCAAGAATGCAAAATTCAACAATCAACGCTTTGAACTCCACCAATTTTCATTTTAGATCTAATATGTGATAGCATGTTGATAATGGCAGGTAGTTTAACACAGATTTACCACAGCCTTACTTGCAAGCCAAAAGTCAAGATTTTCTCTGCTTCGAATTTTGTTTGGTCAGATTTGAGATCTTCCATCCATGCAGCAAAGGCAGCATGTAGTGACTTTTCATGGGCATTTTTTGCCTTGTCCTGACTTTCGCTGATGTACTGCTCCAAATGCTGACCACGAATCTGCAGGGATCAGGTGAAAAATAAGTTTGTGATCCAACAGTTCAAATGATATTATGGAATTACTGGTTGTTTCTTATTTGCATGCTATTCAACATCATAAATCTTCAAGACAAATTTAAATACTTTTCCATCAAATACTAACAACATGACCTAAGTCTTAAACCATAAGGCCTCCAAAACAAAGTTGATCCTCTCCCAGTTGAAGTCTTCACCGGCACGCATCACTGCGCCAAGGTCTCCATCCAGAAGCCTGCAAGGACGAAGGCTGGAGAATGGCAAGAAAACCAAAAAAAATGAAAATAATATAAAACCTGAAAAAACCAATCACTTTTGAGGGATAAATTTTCAACATAAATTATGACGGTTTATTTTAAAAACCAATGATAAAACCTAGGGATTCGAGGTATCCAATGATTCCCCCGAGTTCAAATCCAAGGTTCCGAGTTTCAAGGGTTCATCGTGGCTATTTACTCAAATCATTGGTTTTTAGAATAACCCATGGTATTTAACAACAAGATATTTGCTCTTGAAAATGATTGTATTTCTGGGATTTTTTGAAATATTGCTGGGGCAACCCAATGAACCAGCCAAAGCAAAACCTTAGATTGTGATGGGTTTTTTTAGAACCCATGATAAATATCAGCCCTTAGCCAAATATTTTTGGCGACCCTTGATTCGTTGACACAGCCAGCCAAATATTTTTGGCGACCCATGATTCCTTGACCCATCCAGCCAAATATTTTTGGCGACCCACGATCCATTAACCCATCCAGCCAAATCTATTTGGCTATTCAGTACAAGTCCAACATATGATTTTTGTTATATTTTGTTTATTCATATCTTTTCTAGGCAAGGAACCCCTTGTGGAAGAGTCGATCATGCTTCTCCACAATTTCACTGGGATAGTTTTTCTCCAGCCGTGGCACCAACCACTGCCACAGGCAGCAGATATCGAAAAGGTGATGGTGCTGCTCGTCTGAGAGCTGAGCTGCTTTCTGCAGGGGGGTTCAAACATATGAATCCTGTCTACACAAACCTTACAACTTACTGTAACTTAAACCATTGTTTTCAATCCAGATCAGTCCTTCACTTTCAACGAAGCTTCAGGGCTGGCATGTCGTGCAAAGTCCTGGTGAAACTTATTGGTTTTGAGGGCAGAAGTCCACTTTGAAATAAACCCACTCTAGATGTTCATAAGGAAATCCAATATTTTTTGACTTGAAGTTGAAGCTTCAAAAAAATAATGCAATGTCCTCTGTTGCCCGCTCTGCGTACAGAATTGCTGTGCGATCTGTGGTCGCAAGGATCTCGCCAAAGAGCTGATTGCCATGCACGTGTGGACTCTCCGACCGGGCAGTGGAGCCTGGGACCCAGAAGTCCTGTGCCAACACTTCTAGAGGTAGTCCTGGCCATGTGCACAGGTAAGGCATATGGTAAGGCCCAGTTGATAACAGTTGAACACCCCCTCTCCACTTTCTTGTTGAATTGTAATTATTGCACTACCTTGCCTGATTGCTGATGCGGGTAGAGGTCATAGTGGCGGTGAACCAAAGCCAAGAATTCTTGTGGGCTTCGAAGCCTGAGTCCAAAGCGAATCTCAACTAATTAAGCACTTTTGATATCATGCTGTGTATCTCATTGTTACACAATAAGTATTATCTACTTGGGCAAGCTGCACTGGAAAATGCCAAGAACAAAAGAAAAGCTTGCAATAATAAGACCATGCTTAGGCACAAGTTGAGCAGCAAGGCTTTGCGATTTCCATCTATTCTGTGTTTCTTTATCGTTGTGAGCCTGTTGTACTCCGCACATACTTTGTTGAGAAGATCGCGAACTGAAGCTTTGCTTTTTCCCATGCGTCGCTCCACATTGATTGCAGCCTGAATGTCTGCAAACATACTGATCGGGCTTGGTGCCTGCTTTTCAGCTGTGATGTAGCCAAGTTCTTAGTTGCAGATTCCAATCAACGGCAACAAAGCTGAACTTGTTTGAACTTGTTTTTGGGAAACACGACAGAAACTAATCCAAAAGAAAGCCCAAAAAAATGTGTTCAACAAGATTGGGAATCACGACAGAAACTAATCCAAAAGAAAGCCAAAAAAATGTGTTCAACAAGATTGGGAAACACGACAGAAACTAACCCAAAAGAAAACCAAACAAAATGTGTTCAACAAGATACTGAGCGAGTGCAAGAAGTGCATGGAAGGATTTGAAAAATGTTCATAGCAGCATCTGACATACCTGAAGCTTGCCAGCACATGTTCCATCTCTTTGCATTCTTCTTTTGACACCTCCAATTCGCCCAGAAATGACACCACCAGGGGCATTATCAACAGTTTTGTGAACCCGTCATTCACTCCAACTGAGAATTCCTCCAGTGTTCGCGATCCATCAGCATATGGGAATTTGCAAACAATGGCATCGCTCGAGCTTCGGTACCCAAACGTGCAGAACTCCTTGAAGAAGCACATCACTTGATTGTTGTTTGGGAAATCTGGCAGGGTTGAAGGGGACATGGCCAAATTAATTTCAAAAAATACTTCCAACTAACATGAAACTGCCACAAAACATGTCAACAATTTATAAGTCACAAGTCTAAGTCCCAAGGAACATCCATTCTTTCCGGCAGCACTGTAGTCGAAGAAGCGCAAGGGCATCCAAAACTCAGTCATGCTAGATGTGGGCACAGCTTGGAGCACATTCTTTTGGCTTGGGTACGGGTCTGGAAAGCTCTCAACGTAGTACTGCAAAGCCTTGTTTGATGTAGAGTCATTCAACCAAATTACTTTTAAGCATTGATGTGCTCAATAAAGAAAAAATGTCATATGGTACAGTAAAACCACATAATAAAATAAAACCAAATATGTCCAAGAAACCTTCTTCATCTGTGCCCGGCCATGGAAGGCTGTATTCAAATGTTCTCCAAGGTTCTTGGTTTCTGCAACCTGTTTGAGTCCAGTTTCCCAAAACAAAATAAACCAACTATCCTCAAAACAAAATTAAACCAACAACTTAGAAACACTTACTGTAGGTAACAATGCAGGAAACTGTCTCCAGGTAGGTGCACAGTTTGGACACCAGGCCAGGTCCAGTTTTGGGTTGAGGACTTTCATCCATAGCGACCACAGGAAAGTGCAGCAGCACAGTGGTTTATGCAAACAAAAATTGCACATCAAACAACATATGATGACTCGGAGCCACTTCAAAGCCTGATTTGCGTTTTAATTTACTTTGAGGCAATACTTGTAACAAACAAGACTCGACATCATAAGTATCCCAAGGCAATTGGTCAAGGTCGCTTTGGGCCAAAATGTTTTAGCCATTGAGTCAATGAGTTAATGACTCATTGATTGGATGACCATGAAACAAAACTCAGAAACCTTCCAACTTGATGTTGATTTTTCTCTGAACTCTGCGACCCCAAATCGAAATCTGCTACACTGACCAGTCTAGGTTCAGTCTCGACCCCTGGCCCTGTGGAAAGTCACTTTCAGGGCATGTGGCTTTGGCCTTGGGTGCTGTTCACCCAGATTGAATTTGCACCGACGAGCATTTGATCTGTCAACCTGCCCCAAGAACTTGATGCGGGGATAGGGTTCAACCTTTGGATTCTCCACCAGAAGAGTCTTGTAGTATGTCACAGCACGCCCCATGTGGGGAAAGTCTTCAGCAATCTCAGTGGCCATGTGCCGCAGCTCCTCAATGCGCTCTGGGCTCAGAAATGGATCAACAGCTGGTGCCCGGTTTGCCATCCTGATGAAGTAATCCGATTCCAACTTCAAAGCATTGGGCAGGACCAGCAGTGGGTCCTGGCTCAAAAAGCCATCTGACATAAACTGCTTCACAAGGCAAAACACGTCCCGATCAGATGGGCCATCCCCATGCAAGCGACGTGGGAGGCGCTCTTCAGTCTCAATCTCTTCACCAGGCGGAAATCCTCCAGCAAGAAATCAGACAAATCATAACTGTAACTCTGTAAACTTTGATGAACAACAAACACCAAAAAAATATACACACATTGATTTGACAGGATAGTGTAAACACAGGACACTTTTGCACAACATGCCCAGCCTTCTCTGCACATGAATGTGAAGGATTGTGGTACTTTCATCTGTTCATCTGGTGATTTGGTTTTGTCCTTGCGATCTCTGTAGGCATTCCAAAGTGTGACCGAAGGTGGTAGGATACTCACCCAATCGCGTACCTTGGATGTTGTTGTGAAAATAAGGGAAAGAAACAAACTGATTGAACATCAACCACTTGAACAAACCAAAGACAACCACATAGACAACCCTGAGCAAAATGATACTGGCTAGGAGAAAGGAACTTGCTCCACCCAAAATGTCTTGAAGACCATGTTCTGCTGCTGGTACAGAGGGCCAAGCTTGAGCTCTATGGCTCTCATCATGTCGCGTGGTGTCAGCAACACCTGGGTGCTGTCCAATGCTCTCTTGATCAATGACAGCACTGCATCCACATCCTCGTGCGTGTGGCCAACTGGAAGATGGCTGTGGTTGCAAGTTTGGAATGTTTGGGATTGAATGAGAGCTGTAAGGAGTCGCCCACAATTTCCATTGCGGATTTCCTAGGTTTGTCATCTTGCACAGGCACCAACCAGTAGGCTTTGGGGGGTTCTTTGGGAGAAAAACAACAAACAAAACAAATCAAATCAATTGCTATCTTTGGACAAAGGTACCTTTACTGTATTGTCAGCTTGAAGATGGAGCCTAAAACAGCTGTGACACTACCCTTGGAGAAAACTTACAAGAAATTAACTTATGGTCAAAACTTAACTGAATCATGCCTAGGTGCTCATATGGAAATGGTTCTGCCAACTCTGCAGCCCGGGCATACACCTCATCCATTGATCTCATCACCTGGACGATTAAACATGACCATTACCATGGCCAGTGCAAATGGAAACAAAAACCACATTACCCAAACAGGATGCACTGAAATGCTTTCAAGACACACACTCCCAATTCCAGTTTGATCCCTCGGTCAATGCTTCATTCGACAGGTATATGAAGCAGCCCCAGCCATGACAAATGACACAGGTGAGCGTCAAATAGGTTCCTCACAGTTTGTTTGAAACATTCCAGCCAACTTGAAAACAACTAAACAGGTTTACCCAAATCAATGTGTCCTGAAAGGTTTCACTCACAGCCGAGATTCTTCTTGTCTCTTCATAAAGCGATTTCTTTGGAACCCTGTTGAATGGCCATCTCGGGAGAGACAGCTTGCTCTTGTCATAGCTGTCTATTATTACACATAATAGACCTTCGTGAGATCTGCTGAATTCGCGACTCACCCAGTAGCATTCTCTGTCCCGAAACTGTTGTGTGTAGTGTTGCAGCAGCCTGTCACAGGCTACTGCATGTGTCTTGAAGTCCTGGTTGGTCTCAAACTTCAAGGGTATAAAATGGTATAAAAAAGGAAGCTATAAAGCAGCAACAACAGTAAACCACATGAAATCAATTATGTTTTCCAAAAAAAAAGTGTATTCCCATATTCCTTGAGACTCAATCAAACCAAAACTAAGTCTAAAGCCAAACCAAGTTGCAGGGGCTTCGTGAATCCTTGTTTTGAGTTCACTGCATGTCTTGCAGATGGAGTGCGTCGATTTCTTGTGGAAGCGCAAGCAGCATTTCCACTCCTTGAAGGTGTTGTAGAAAGTCGATCGACAAGTGGCTTCTTCGGATTTCGCTTTGCACCAAGCAATGTATAAAAGGTATAGGTTTGCAACATTCCCATGAGGGAGCTCACGGATGGGAAGCTGCATTGGATCAAAGTGATCTGAGATCTGCTTGATTGGTCCTCAAGCTTTGATTGGTGATCCCAAATTGGTGATGCAGGACAGGAATTTAACTGCGAAAGGTATGCAAAGAAACTCTAACATAACATGTTTGGATGTAAACCCAGCATTTATTGAAAAATATGCTGAAGCAAATCACAAGGTGACCCATGAGTGACTGAGAGACCAGTCTGTTCATCAACTTGGTACGCAGTTCTTCATCTGAAGTGTTCAGCATAGATTCAGCACCAATCCTCAGAATTGAATGGAGCTGCTGTGAAGATATGATGATATTATTTGATAACATTTGATACAAGGAATTCATTTGACATCAAGTTCTACCAAGTTTCTTTGTGGCCATTGACTCTGCCGATGTCCAGTACAAATGTATCAGGAAAGCCTTCACGCTGGCAGTTTGCATTGCAGGTCTCTTGGCCAATCCTCAGCACAATTTGACAATGCACCAGGCGGGCTGAGATGTGTATGCACAGTGGCTGGCAAAACAGTTGTGGGATGATTTATCATATCTTTGGATAATCCAACAATGTAACTGGATAATAGTGAAAGATCATGCCGAGATTCCACATTTGAGCGACCTTTCATCTTGACCACGGCATCGTTTTCTGGTGCGCCGCAAGCGATTTTTCCCTATACCCAGCAATCTCAACCAAGCCTCGCGACACACGCTATGGCCTCCCAAGGTTCATGGCAATTTATAATATCAGTCTCCTTTCAAAATAATCGGAGTTTGGTATGGGTTGGCTTATGATTTATTTTCAAGGTATAATGATATCCAGCCTTCAATGTGATAGTATCGCTTTCTGCGGTCATGGCCACCACACTGTAATGACCATAAGATGGCATCTTGTGCCGACTTGGCCAATGACCAAAATGCAATGCACACCTTCAGCATCAATCCAAAAGGGACTGAGCATTGACAGTCACAGGTTGGTGATGAAACGGCTTTCTTCACCCGCACTTTGCACATGCCATTTTTTGAATAGGTCGAAGCAAGCTGCGATCTCGTAGCCAACCCATGGAAAGATTCAATTCCAGCCAAGGTAAGGCTAACATTCAATGGTTCATTTGCCATCTCACCATCGTCATCATCATTGTCAGAATCACTCGAGGAATGGGATGAGCTGCTATTCCTTGTTGATAAGCGCCAAAAAAAACTAGGTGTTGTTTGGTAGTCTTGGCCCAAAAGACAAAACAAAACATAATTTTGGGCATGTCCAAGATACCCAGATTCATTTTCAGATGAGCTTGTCTCAGAACAGCCTTCTGAAGTTTCATCATAGCGCCAAACTGGGCTAGGTTTGGCCGTGTTGCTCTCTTCATCCGGGTCCCACCGGTGGAGGACAGGCATTGTCGAGTGACAGGGTGCAAGAATGTGCAGTGTTTCTGTCCATAATGGCATTGGCCTAATCTATTATTTATTTCCAACTTCCAACATGGTTCTTATCTTGGTGATATCACAGTCACTATGCAAAAATACCAGAATCAGGTGACGCGTATTTTTTGGGTTGTCACAGTATGATTTCACTGCCTGATGGAAAATCAGATATGATTTGATGAGTTGTAGGTATTGTTATGTTTTTGATGATGGTTCCCTGTGTCTTCAGATATTCAAACTCATTTCCTGGCCTGATAAATTTATGCAGCTGAGGAAATGCAGCGAGGTGTCATGTTGGTTGACATCAAACAAAGTAGCTAAATGCACTCCAGTAGCTCAGCTTAGCTCAACCGCATTTTTGTTGCATGCCAACCCATCATCCACGCAAGTAACGCGACATCAAACTTGGATCCACAGATCTCATGATGATGATGATCACCACAGCTGCCGCCCGAACTGCTATTGAATTTCCTCCAAGTTTTGCCATTTCCTTGGATGTTGTGATAATGAACACAACAAGTCATGAAGTGTTATAAAACATTATGGCACACAAACTAGATATAGAAGCAGCCATTAAACATCAGCTTAGGAACACTCTGAGAACAGCATTTTGTTGTCATTCGATGTAGTGGAACCCCCATCAAGAGGCAAAATTCCGATCCTCAGCTCCAGCCGCAGGACTACAATGATGTTTGCTGAGCAAATTCGAAGCCAAGCAACCAGTCAAGTAGCGCTTGAAATCATAGATCAAGTAGCGGCCAGCTGGCCTTGGAATGCAAAGTATATATACCTGCAATATGTTGAATTTAAGTTGTGAAATTGTGTGAAAATTTGAGGCAACCACGTGAGACAGCATAGTGGCGTCTTGTGTCCATAGATTGGATTCATTCGATGAATGGCTTGGCTCGTGTTGATGGCTTCAAATTTGCCATTCCGCCAGAGGATCAAATCCAGGGCCTGCAAAAGGCAAATTGAACCAAAGCATCACCAACTTTATTGAAATCTTAGTGAACCACCTGCTCCTCTCGTTTTGTAGCCACCACTTCAGCAGCTCGAGGCAATTTCTCTTGCAAGGTTCCCGAAGCCAATCTCATCTCAGTGCACCAAGATATATGGCCAATAGTTTTCCTTTATATGGACTTGACAGAATGTATTATGATTGGGAAGCCTGAACAAAAACCAAGAGGCTGGAACATCGTGTTGCTCTGACCATTTTCTGTGATCCTGGACCCATTTTGGCTTTGATCCGCCACGAATCCTCAGCGTGAACAGGCTTGAAAATGTACATAGCCAGGGGAATAGGGAAAATCCCAGGAAGGATGTTATATGGTCAACAAATGAAAAATGAACTATAGCAGTGTTAGTGCAAAATAGTACCACCAAGAAACGATTTCCTTGTCATGTTTTTGTTTCGAAGCTGTTTTCTCCCTTCTCTGTCTTCTCGAACAACAGGCGACTCATCCGCATAGAGAAGATCTTTCCTGGCAGTTCACTCGAACATGCAACCAAAATGCAGCCATCATGCTGTTTGCAAAGGCTGAGGTCAAGATGTGCCAAGTTTCCAATGGATGTCACCTTCCATTTCCAGTTGTGTCCTGATCCTTTCACAGAAGCCTTGAAAGTCTTGCTTGGCATCCTCCAACAAGATTTCCCGGATGCACATGATGATGAATACACGTCTTCTTGTGATAGGAGCTCCATGGTGCAGCCTCAGGTATGTTACCATCAACTGGTTCATTGACAAACTCATTGTAATGGGGATGGTCATTTTTTTGTTTTATGTCTCACTAATCAATCCCAAGATACGGATCTATGATCATCCAGGTCACCTCATACCTGAGTTCAGTGTTGAAAGAACTAGAAGATAAAAAAGAAAAAAACATGTTGGATGTCTTAGCATGCAAGAGTGGCACATCTTCACTCCTGCAAAGTTCAGGTCAATTCAGGCAAGGAGCTCCGGCATGGAGGTCTTGATGAAATCCAGAACGGTGTGAATTACCCGCACAAAACCGAGCACATTCTCCAACATGCATGTCTCAGTGAGGCTCAAGATTGTACAAAAGTGGGGCACCACACCAAAATAGTAAAGGTCACCCCCAAGAACTAACATGAACTAACAATATATGATCCAAGGGGCAGCAGGTCGACTGTCACCGATATTGTTCAAACATCTCCACATTTGTTCACTGTTCTTGTCATTCAACATCTCAGAGTGGGAGTGCAAGAGGCTGTAGGGCTGGCATGGAAAGCCTGCAGTATAGAGGGCTATCTTCTTGAAGAAGGCGGTGAGGGTTTGCTCCATCACATTATGGCCATTCCTCAACTTCCACACAGAAAAATGATAGAGATAATTGGCTTCCTCAAAAAAACATCTCATGATCTCATGGTGCATTCTAGACACTGCGTTGGTCTGGGTAGATTGTTTCTGGCAAATCGCCGTGCAGCTCTGTTGATTTCTGACCGAGACCTAAGTCGATCTAAGTGGAACATATGATCAAAGTTGATCAAACTGATATATATCTTTTCACCACCAACTCGCATGCTACCCTATTAAAGACCAGGTGCACATAGTTCACCGTCGGATTCTTAGGCGAAGCCCGTGCCAGCATCATGACAGCCATTAATGGGGTGTCCATACCGGAGCCTTGCACCATCAACAGTGCAAGCCAATAGCAAACTATATTTCAGTCATAAACAGGTTGTACATGGTGGATTGAAGTCTGATGATGAGAATCCCAGGCACAATCTGAGGCATATGTGAATTCCCCCTTGAAGAAGCGCCAAAACTCTTGAACTCCTTAGCATGTTGCAGTGCCGGTGATTAATGCATTGTCACTTGCCAGAGCTCTGTCACTAGCCAAGCATCGCCCTTTCGAAGAAAAAAGATTGCCAATCTCCAGATAAGCCTGTTGCTCTGCGGAGAGGTCCTGGCAGGATAAAGAAAAATGTTTGGTTTCCAGATTTCCACATTAAGTTTTGCCCCCCATGCCTCAGTTACAAAGTCAGTGATAGAACCATCACTTTCTCCAATATCTTCATCATCCATGGAGGAAGGATCCTCCTCTCCATCACTACTATCAGAGACACGCCATTTTGGCATGTTTGCAGGCCCTAAGAAACACCTTAAGAGCCTGAGCAGCTACAGATTTTGCCGGCCAATGTTGGAGACCCACTCTCCAAATGTAAGAGATCCAGTTGCCAATGGACTGGCATATATATATATATATGTATATCCACACTTCTAAAGGTGGGGTGGTTTTCATCCTCTTGCTTCAAAAAACCACGCAATGTCCATTGACAGTGACTTTCTCGTTGCAACATACATGAGATCATGAGGCCATCAAGACGACATTGTGCAGCCACTGGCTTTTGAATGTGCTCGGTTGAAGATGGTGAACGTAAACCCCGCTGTTTGAATGGGAGGATACCACAAAAAAAGTATTACATGAAATGACTATTGGAGGAGTACTCCCTAATTAATAAACAATGGTTTATTAATCCGGGATTGACATTAGTCAAGGATATTGCCATGCACCATGCCCTGAAGCCTCCACCACCAGGCTCACTTGGCCACCTTCCACCATTTCAATTTATGGTGCGGGTGATGTTGCAGTGTCCGAGCCAGCTTACAAAGATCTCCACAGTTACAAAGGTGGGATGATCTGCCAAGAAAAAAGGGATACTGGCGATTGGCTTCGGGGATTTTTTTGCCTTTCTTTGGTCTAGGTCATCTCATGTTTCCAATTTTCCACGAAAAATCCAGCCGAGCAGTAAACCCACATCTTGCACCAAGCAATTGGGTGCAAGTCTTCGTCCCACCTATCAGTCAATGTTCTAAAAAGGGGGGAATGGATCTACCCTCTGTCATTTATAGCTGATTTACCCATCAAAAATGGTGATATTCCATAGTTATGTTAGTTTACCAGAGGGTCATATGGATCCAACCTATTCAAAACTCCAAACGACTCGCAGAAAAATCAATGAATTTATAAAAGAGACTCCGACCAATGTGGTCTCATCTGGTCTCCTTGAAAGCCCAAGTGATTTATACCCCAACGTCCAACTTTGTTCATAAAATCCCAATAATTATCCGATGAAACTCAAAAAATAATGAACAATAACTCTCAGAACAATTCATATGAAAACCCCATAATGAGATCCCCAGAACTCCAGTTGTCCAACAAAACATCCATGGTGTTTTCCCCGATAAAAACTCCCAATTTTCCAACAAACAACTCCTAATGGGGTTTTCTAACTTCCCATAGAAATGGATTACCCTCTGGTAAACTAAAAGTTTGCTATTGAAAATGCCCATTGAAATAGTTGATTTACCCATCAAAAATGGTGATTGTCCACAGTTATGTAAACGTTAACCAGAGGGTAGCCCATAGAATATCCCCTTAAACATCCCATAACTGGTTGGTGGTTTCAACCCCTCTGAAAAATATGAGTTCGTCAGTTGGGATGATGAATTTCCAATATGATGGAAAGTCATAAAATTCCAGGCTTCCAAACCACCAACCAGATATATTGTTATTCCAAGTATTAACCATTATTAACCATAGATTAACCATAGATTAACCATAGATTAACCATAGATAACCATTATTTACCATAGTAAAACCATTGTTTCATCAATGATATCACCAGTTTTACAAAAAATATTCCATAAAAATATCACATCCACTTTCCCCACGTGTCGACACGTCGTTCAACATGTAAAAACGCCAGGCGTCTGCCATCGCCGGAAGCGGCTGCTGGCGAAAACCCCAAAGAGATCCGTCTCGCCAAAGGAGAAGACCTAAGAATTTTTTTTCGAAGAGTTATGGCCCCGAAATATACAAGTTATAAGATGCTATAAAGATGTTATACCAGAAATGAGACTAGATATAAGATATAAGAATAATGCTATAACAACTAGACATAAGACCGGTTATAAGATGTTATAAAGTACTGAAATACTGAAATAACCCCATAAAAAATGACAAATTGTATAGTAACTGATAACAGTTTTAAGTACTGAAATAACCCCATAAAAAAATGGAATGTAGAATTCCATTTATACACCAGATGTTATAAAGTACTGAGTTATAACTTATAAAACCATAAAAATGGAACGTATAATAACTGATAATTTACAACTAGTTATAAGAACCCCATTTATGGAGTGTATAATCCCGTAGAAATAACCACTTGTAACTAATAGCCATGGCCATAACTGTAACGTCTCGCAAAACATAGGTAACCTGCAAACGATAGCAAACGCGCGGCTGGTTAATGCTGATCTTCCTATTTCATAAAGGAGAGACAATGATGAAAATCTACCCTAAGCCAAAGTTGAGCTAGTTAATAATGGCATAATAATGGCCTGGTACAATATTGATTTATATAAGGGGATTAATAATGGTCAATCATAGCTAACCATTTAGAAATGATGGATATTTCATTTCTTAATGATGATTTAATGGTCATTTAATGGTGATTTAATGGGATGACTTAATGGTTAATCATGGTAGGTAATTGTTTTTAATGGTATTAATTGTTAACACATCTGGTTGGTGGTGCAATAACCATCTTGAAAAATGATGGAGTTCGTAAATGGGGTTGGGATGACATCCCATATATGAAATGGAAAATAATTCATTCATGTTTGAAACCATCAAGCAGTGTATATATAATCCCGGCGTTTATCTGATAGCTCTTCGTTATTTATGTGTTTGTCTGACTGGTATTATTTTTGGTGATTCATGGTGATTAATTGTTAACAAATTATCTTTTGGGGATGCCCTTTCATAATCAAAAAAATCATTGTTTTAATGGGATGGCTGGGAAAATCATCTAGGTTTTGGGATGAAAGTCATGGGATAAAAAAACACTTGGCAGGCTGGAACATCTTAGCTTTAATGGGGTTTATCTCTGAGAAAAAGGAACCATCTAGACATCTAGAAATAAGATATGTTCCATTGCCATGTTGAATTATCAAAAGGCTTTCCAACAAATTTCTTGATATTTACCTTACATTTGTTGAATGGGATGTGTATGTATATATATATACATAGATATGTTTCAAGAAACATCGTCTTATGGGACAAACGGCGAAGTATCAACTAGTATCAACCAACACCACAACGAAATGGAAATGATGGATTTCAGCAAAAACGTATAGTTATTTAGCCAACAAGAAAATGCGGATTGAACCAACATGTTGGATTTTATATATCTCGTGATACTGGTATCGTGATATACGATCAACTTGGCGATCTCGCCCCGTATTGCTATTAAATATGCTCCTGTAGGCAAACCAATTTGTAAACCTTAACATACCCATTTATTTTCTACATCAATAATCGTTGTTATATACAAATTAGAAGCGTTGACTCTAGTCTGATGCAAGAAATTTTGGATCTATGATTTGGGTCTGCTTGAAAATGGGCTACACACCAGAAACGGTCCATTTAACCATGGAACATGATATGTTCTTGTTTTTTGCGTTTTTCCCCTGGTTAAATTGTCAGACAGATCCAATGATTAAATCCCACTAAACAAATTATATACATCATATATATATATGTTTAAATATATAGATATGATCTCAATTTTTAGGACCGATAAAATTTACCCATCACCATCAACAAATTCCCCCTTTCACGGCTGCCAGAGGGCAGGCACCAAGGAGGCCCCCTTCTGCAGGGCCACCTTCACGAAGCCCTCAGCTATGCTCGAGCGAGATGGGGATGGGTGACGCCATGCCCTATACCCTCTGGTAAACTAATATAACTATGGAAAATCACAATTTTTTAATGGGTAAATCAACTATCAATAGCCATTCTCAATGGCTATGTTTGTTTACCAGAGGGTAAATACCGTGAAAAACAACGAAGGACTTGGGACTGAACTGACTGAAACATGGTGAAAAATGGTGATTGAACCATGACTTGACCATGACTATCCATGGGAAGTTCAAATTTCACCAGCACGAATGCGGATCTAAATGGATTTCACCAGCAAAAATGGCGCCTTACTGCTCCAAAACAATTAGCATTAACAGAACACAGGCATTTCACCGACCAAACTAGAGGGATATGAATAACAACCATCCTGGCCACAACTATGTGCGTCACGTATATCTTGTGGGCCAGTTTTGATGGGGGTTTCCGAAGTCACGGGGGTACCCTTAAATCATCCACTTCAATCGTGTCATAAACCACCCATGACTGGGAATGGCAACCATACCACCTATAAAAATGGTGATGACTGGGGGGGTAGCGAGCCTGGGGTACCCCCATGACTTCCTTGGAGGAAACCTCCAGCTGCTGGGCCACCATGGAGATCAGCAACCGCACAGTTAACCGCACCTTGCGATTGTCCAAGATCAAATTGTAGGAACCTGGAGCCGTCTCCAAGGACTCCCGAGCTCCTGCGGATTGCTGCGGATCGCTGCGGTGACATTTGTTGAACATCTGGCTTCAGACCTTTGATTTTTACTAGTAAAGTATTAGAGGTTCAAATCAATCATGGTACCTTCAATGTGGCCCCACCCCCAGTTATAAGTTGGTTTATAAGCCCCAGTAACTATAGTTATTTGCGTACCAGAAACCATAGTGAAATTGGAGTTATGTGCACCAACTGAATGCTATCGTGGCCGGGGGCCTCACATTGTTTGGATGTTTCTAAGGTCAAGTCTTTATTGACTTCAAAGGTTTAAACAAAAAAGACATGATCCACCAGCACCTCAAGCCATAAACCACGTCATCCACATCTCGCAATAAACCACGTCATCCACATCTCGCATGTCCCGGGTTTCAAAGCCAAGGATGGTTGGGGAATGGATTGAACTTTTGAAATTCTGGTGGCTTTACGACATCAGCTATCATCAGCTCATAGCTGGATAACTGGATAGCTGGGACCAGTCAGAAAGCCTGTTTCGGCTGAACGTTGCAGGGCCAAACTTCGCCCGGCGCGAAGTTTAGGCCACTCGATGTATGAGTACTACCTGTGGGACTAACAATAAACACCATGAAGATGGTTTACCAAAGACACCTGCATCCATAAACAAGGTTTCAAACATATTTTGTTCAAGTCATTTATTTTTTTAACTCATGTTTCTTCATATTCGGAAGCCAGGTGACCACTCTAATCCCAAGTTCCCTCCAAATCTATATATGGTTTGTCCCCCCTTGGAGGCGGTTTGAAAGTATTCACAGTGGTTTGAGCCAATTTCCCGAAAGATACTGGGCAAATGATCATTCAGGGGCTATCATGGACCACCATTAAACATGCTCATCACTAGTTGAGGTGGCAAAAATCCCCATCTTCATCATGGCCTTTCAGCAAGTTCAACCCCATAGCATCAACATCACTTCACCATGCAGGGTTTCAACAGAACCATCTTCAATTCTCAGAAAATATCTTCCAAATCCCAAAAAACCCTGGATTTTTCCCCAGACTCCGAAGTCTTCCCCCACCTTTTTGGTGACTTCGCCACCCCCCAACCCATCTCCCCCATCTCCCCCATCTCCCCCATCTCCCCGGTCCTCCGATGACGATCATCACCGAGGCGCCGGGGCCCCGCGTCAGGTTGCCGTTGATGGAGGCCTTGCTGACGCTGTTCACGCCCAAACCCAGCAGGTACTCGCGGAAGACCGGGACCCTCCACGGATCGGATTTTTGGGGCGAAAAAAATGGAGAGCGGGAGGTCATGGTTTTTGAGGAAACATGGATAGATCTATAGAATAGAAATATATAAGTAGAAATATAGAAATATATAAGAAATATATAAGATTCTATAAGTAGTAAGTGAACATTCATCATGAAGTGAACATTGCAGTTGGATGTAGTTGGACCCTGAAATTGATCCATGTAACATCATAAACTTGGGTAAGGGTAAAAAGATGGTAAGATGGTAAAAGTTCTTGAAAAAAAACAAAAAACGTATTATACCATCTTCTAATGACCACATATTGAGGTTTTCGGTCGTTGGTGTTGCCGGGAAGTGGGATCCTGGATGCTGGGATGGTGCTGGGATGGTGCTGTGCTGCAGCTGGCAGGATATGCTGAAGCCCTTGTGATCATAAGTCCCCCACATGGGATTTTCCCAAAAAATTGAGCGTCCTGTTGAAAGCCCTTTGAAAACATCTCTTTATTGGTTGGCTGATGGTGATTAAGAATTTTTCATGGACCAATTCCCAACATATTAACATAATCCCAAAACTAGTCATCAACAAAGCATCATTGATCAGTTAATGTCCACTTATATCCCTTATTTTGATGGTAAAAACCCTATTTAATGACTACAGAAACCATGGTGAAAGTGGTGAACATCTGTCAAAGTCCCTATTTTTTTCATGGTGAATCTCCAGGTCACAAAAACCATCGATAAACCTGGCGGCTCAGGCCGGAAAATATCAGACAGCTTCGTAAAAAAAGCCCGTCCGTTTGCCGATTCAATCCCATTATCTATGGGATTTTAATGGGACTTAATGGGATTTTATGGGATTTTAATGTGACATAATTGGATTTTATGGGATCTTAATGGGATTTTAATGGGACATAATGGGATTTTATGGTATTTTAATGGGACATAATGGGATTTTAATGGAACATAATGGGATTTTATGGTATTTTAATGGGAGATAATGGGATTTTATGGGATTTTAATGGGATTCTATGGGATATATGATGGTTACCCTCTGGTAAACGTTTACATAACTATCGAAAATCACCATGTTTAATGGATTTAATGGGTAAATCAACTATAAATTGCCATTTTCGATAGCTATGCTAAAATACCAGAGTCCCGGCTTTTATCTGATATG
>Ga0126342_10001979_pt1 | contig 30771 bp, 21 predicted proteins | sample Cyp1metagenome_FD_92528 | JGI IMG/M metagenome (GOLD analysis project Ga0126342, IMG submission 92528) | Coral microbial communities from Lord Howe Island, Old Settlement Bay, Australia - Cyphastrea 1 metagenome | ecosystem: Host-associated > Invertebrates > Cnidaria > Coral ...
GTCCGTGTGCGAGGAAAAGGGTCCGAGCTGCGCTTGCCATGCCTCATCAGTGTCCGGCAATACTAGCATAACAGGTACCGCAATTGATAACTACATCCAGAACAAGGATTCATTTGTTCACAATATATATATATAATTATATTGTATGCATTATGTTGGAATCTATATGTTCAAAATATTTTGAGTATATTGATGCTAGCATGTTGATAAATCTTGGATGAAACCTCCGTTTCATGGCCTATATGGCCTTCATTTCATTGCTCAGATTCATTCAGATTAGGTAGCAATGGGGAGGACGGACATTCAGCTGTAGTAGCACTTAACGTGAAAACCAGGATCACTCCTCCCTGATAGTGAAGTGTGGGTATTTCATATCAATTGCAGTAGGGGAAACCATTACTGGCTGTTTGCCCATTCTAGATACATGAGGCACCGCCAGCATTTATCATGAATCATGTCCATTCATTTCTCATACTAGAATAGCAATTGACTTGGTGTATACAATCATTTTCTTACATGTCATCCAGAACTGGCTTCAAAGGAAAAATTGGAGGAAAAACCAATGGCCCATGCTTTCCATGTTTTCTTGCTTGGATATATGTTGGCTAATTCAAGCAGGTTCCCACATGTGTTCCTTCAAAAAAATCCCCAAAAAACCCTCCAGCAATGTAGCATCGATCTGGAAAATCACCACATCATCATGAGAAAATCACAAAACAAAACAGTTCAACAGATGGGAAAATCTATGGGAAAATCATTGATGATCCACTATTTTCCCATGATTTTCCCATATGTTTTCCCAATGTTTTCGGATGATTTTCCCCTGCTTGGATCCCCAGGAGGAGCTCTTGGAATGCACCGAGACTGGTGCCTTCTCGGGTGCCCAGCCTTCCTGTGAGCTGTTGGCCTGCGAGATTGGCACCTTGGGTCGAAATCTTTTGGGAAATTGCATGTAAAACATGTAAAACATGGGGATTTGACATGATTTAAGTGGAAAACATGTGATTTACCTAGGAAATTTGGGCAAACATAACAAATACGGAAAATGAGCCATTTATAGATGATTCACATGATGATTTAAATTAACTATTGAAGATGACGATGTTCCACAGCTATGTTAAATAACCAGAGGATAAACGTAATAAATAATCGCACTTCCTCCGCTTAGTTTTAACACAGCTGTATGGAAAATATTGTCTTGTTTACTAGTGATAAAATGGGATATCATTTGTGAATGGGCTACTTTCGATAGCTACAGGTATCTCAAATTACCAGAGGGTAAATGTTGATATAATCGCTCATTTCATATGTTTTTTTTTCTCCCATTACTCAAGCATGATGCGAATAAATAAGTAATGTGAGAGCTGTTTATATAAAATGGGAAACAAATTGCCATCTTAATGGTTTATTATGGTTGCTATATACATGGTTCAATAGGGACAATCACGGGATAATAATTGGAATTGCCCTTTGGGAATCAAACATGGCTAGCTGGGAGTTTCCCGAAGTACATGGAGGTTTTAACGGTAGAAACATCTACTGTATAGATGATGGATTTCCAATATATGCATTTATGTTGGTTTACTGGAGGGTAACTGATGATTTTCGAGGTTTGTGAATGCACTATAGTTGTGCAAAGTTACGTATGTTGGATTATCATTATCGTGAACGATCCATTTGACCTTTTGTAAGTCGGTTCACCAACAAGTTCTTTTTGTTACCTCGTTAAAGGAACATGTGATGTCCTACTAAATTTGTTTTGTTATGCACGGGCTTCATGGGGCATCCAAGATTCTTGCATGACCGAATGCTGACTGTGCAACTGAGGCAATTTGCCGGTGCTGCCCGGTGTGGACATCAGTGGTTGCTTAAACCTCTTTGCGGGTACCTTGGTAGCGTGATGCGGGGAACAGCACAGCTATACAGTCATACTAATGCTGTCCAGAAGCATCACTGACGCCCCAAGACACCATCAGGGTTTCAAAATGCTTCTGAATTGGAATCAAGACCAAAGATACGGTTGCTTGATGTCCCCCGTGTGCGCATACTAGCCAAATTTCATGCTTGATTTGGGAGCCAAAGTTGAATCATGTTGAATCCATGATCATCGGAACTGGTACCGGAGTTGCTACAGATTGCTTTTGCAGAGATTCTCTGGTGGAATCTCTGGAAACTTGACAAGTCTCAACCATTTGTCGTAACATGTCGTACCCTCTGGTAATTTAACATAGCTATTGAAAATGACCATTTATAGTGGATTTTCCCATTGAAAATGGTGATTTTCCATAGTTATGTTAGTTTACCAGAGGGTAACTATATTCTCTATTTGGGTGGCACGACATGAACGCGGGTGCTTTGCTGTTTTACTTTGTTTCAGGGCGGAATCTAGCGCAGATGCAACTTTCCTGACCTTGTTCTGATTGAATTATGAGTTTCATGCTGTCACATTGGATGACTAGAGTTCCACAAAACTCCAAAATTTCATGGAAAACACGATGAAAAACATGTTTTCCTTGAGGTTTTACTTTAAACCACCTCAATGACAAGGGCATCATTATAGATAATATATATATATATCTATCAGTCTATCTATCTATCTATCTATCTATCTATCTATTTCCACCTTGCCGCACCATGCGACGCCGCGACGCTTCCACAAGTTCCGTGGAACGTGGTGGAACTGCCAAGGCAGCAACTGCAGCGTCACCTGCGATGTTGGATATGAGGCACTGGGGAGTGGAGGCCATTTTTGTGATGATCATTCCCATAGGATCCATGTATGCTATATATGGTAACATTTACCATCAATATACCCCAAATGTTAGCATATATACCATACATGGATCCTATGGGAATGATCAATGCTGGATGCGATTTTTCTGATATTTCTCCGAATTATGCCCATTGACAAGGGAAGATGAGTCTTTTCACGAAGATCTGGGGGTTTCTCATGGGGGATCCTGAGTGGTCCCCATGGGTTTCCAGGGCGCTCCATCCAGCTATGTGTGCGACCTCTACGGCATCTTCAACGGAAGCGCTCCCAGTTGCAGTCCTAAGAGCCACTTGGCTTGACCAAAAGATGGGGAAATCTATGGACATTTGGGATCACCAGATCTTGATCGTTGTTGGGATTTACACATTTCTTGCCGGGTAGCAGTAAACATTATATACAGGTATATATATATATATATATGTATAATATATATATATATGTTGTGCCATATCCAGATCATTCAGATTGTGAGTTTTTTGGGGTCCAGAGTGTAAACATCAGCATCTCCTTTTCATGGTTATATGGAGGAGGACGGTATTGTTTGGTTGCGCAAGTCAGTCAAATGGGCTCCAAGAGAAAGTCTGTGGCCAATCAATGGCCCCCCTTATCAGGAAACATGCTTTTGCTTTGGTCAGTTTACATGAGAGGCCAGAGTGTTGTTCCAGGATATGGTTTGTGTATCCTGTATGATATTATGTAATGCTATATTTATATGATACTGTAATATGTATATATATATATATACACATAATATTACGCTGCTGTCTTGTGTTTGATGATGTGTTAAATCTGCATGCATTTATTGTGCAGATACACATGTGCATATACACATTTGATCACATTTGTCTACTCACTCTGCCTTGATATAGGCGTGTGCCATCTGGGTTGTAAGCAACATAACATCACTGCATAGTTGGTAACCGGATCAAATTTGTCTCTTTAAGGTGCACATTACAGGCCCCATTTTTTGGTGCACCAAGACTGCAGGATGCTTAACACACATTTCAAATATACTGAGTATCAGAAGCAACTCAGATGTTCCGAGGATTTATAGATATTCAATGGCACCAAGACCTTCCCCAGCCACGTGTCAGTTCAATGTTCCAGCTGAGGCTGTTCAGTGCCCAGCTATTTGGAGGGCAATTCTTCCTTCAATGCTTCGTCCTGCTACGGCCTCTTTCACGGTCAGACCTGCTTGAGCGAGTGTATGGTGGGCCGCTGGCCTGCGACCGGTGGAATTTGAGGACTTTTGGGGAGATGATGATACTGGGCCAACCGACTGGTTAGATACTTGAGTTTTTTTGCGCTATCAATGGTAAACATATACTAACCAGCTAAAAAATAGATGATAATTATAGATGAAGGCATGTTCTGAATGGGGAGTATGGATGATGATGGATGATGATGAGGATGAGGATGATGAGGACGCCGATGAAAAAAGGACGATGCAGTTCTATCCTTCATTATCCTTCATTATGATCATTATGCATTATATATATACATATTTGCCCGTACGAAAGACATACACATGCACACACACATTATATATATATGTATACATACGTATGCGCACTTTATACAAGGGGTTTAGCAGGTGATTTCAGTTGTTTACCAGCTTAACAATTAAAGGTCCATATCCAATCCTGGCCATGGTGGTTTTTTATGTTTTTTTTCCACCTGGCCATGGTGAGGCTATGCCGGGCTTCCCTCTCAACACCTTTGTAGTGATGGAACGCTGCTGGGTGCCGCGCCCAGCTGCACGCCCGAGCCATGCACCTTTGAAGGCGGAAGGAACCAAACAATAACGGGGCAGGTCACAGGAGATCATTGCAGGGATTATAGATGATCTAACTATCCATAATTGTTACCATATGATGGTTAATTATCTATTATGGATGATCTATTATCATGATAACCATCAATAGCCACATGATATGATTATAGATTATTATAATATAACCATATGATTATTTAGAGGATCATCATCAACCATCAATGATTATTGGAGGATCATCATCAACCATCTAGAAATATCAATTTTGTAGATCAATAATAACCATAGAAATATCATTTGGAGATCATCAACCATCTATAAGTAATCAATTAATATCTATAATGTTGATTAAGTATATTAATTTTGGGCATCAACCATCTAGATTTTGTTTTGGATGAACCATTTATATCCATTGACTATTTTGATGAACATGTTGGAGATTACAGCAAGCATCTATGACCATATATGATCGGTTGCAAAGAGTTTGACAATGATTTCATCATGGATATATATATATATTGATAGAGTTATCCAAGCTCCAACTTGGGGTTGCAGTTGGGGTGAATTTGATGGTTACAACCATGGCAATAACCTTCATGAGTTGGGATATGAGGCCCGTACAACAAGTTTTTTTTGCCACTTCGAAACGGGTCTGGACCTATTTTAGATCCTCATCTATGGTTGGACCCTTTTCATACTGGGAATGAGTGGGGGGTTGACCATCTATAAGAAAGTCTTTGGGCGCCCCGAAATCATCCAAGAACTATCAAGATAGTTGTTGGTCACTTTTCACATGAATAGTTTTCAAAACCCCTTTTTGTTGATGATTATCGGCGATTAGAATGCTGCAATATATATATAGGGGAATCCTTATTCTTAACCAACCAGTATATATAGTGGAATGAGAGATGTTGAACATGCTCACATGAGTTTTCACCAATAGTAAATCACTAATTTGGTGAGAAAATGTGGCCCTAATTTCAATACACCTCCGAATCAAGGATCGTCCCCTTGGGGGAAATTTCGGCGCCATTGAACCCCCTTGGGCTGTTTGGAGCTGTTGGTGGAGGTGGGCATTATTATTGGTTATGGGTGTTTACTGCCCAGTACTTATATAACATGTTTTACTATAATGCATATGATTTCGCACTTTGGTAACGTATAGGGACCTCAAACAATATTGGGGGGAACTTTCCAGAATGGATATAGGTTCGATTGCTCTTAAATTGGTGTGGGAATATTCCCAATTAGCCAGACACATAGTTTTAGAATGAGTTGGAATCAGCTGCTACCTATCCTGTGATGTCAAGCCCGGATTTATACACATCTAGGAGAACCCCCCAAAAAATAAATGCTTGAATGGTACCCCCCTATTAAGCAGCCTATAGAGGTTTATTATATAATTCAATGGATTGGTTCCAGGGACATTTGACAGGAAACCCTCACATTTCATGTTAAATCATTTTTACAATCCGACGGATTTCCTGTAGATTTCCCACCAATCCATCCATGGTTTCAATGGTTTCCATTCAATCATCCTGACCCTGCGGCCCTGCGGGCCCTTTTTAATGCAGCCAGGCTTTGCTTTGGGCGTAGCCTTAGACCCCTCGCCATGCAGCGGCACAACGTCGGGTCAGAGTTGCCACCTGCAATGCGTGCAGGGCTATGAGCTCGTAGGCGCCGATGGGGGCCGATGGGGGCCGATGGGGGCTCTGAAAGCTGCCATCGTAGGCCTAGGTCCAAGTTGGTGGTTTCACTTTGGAAGCCCAAAAAGACTAAGAAACCCGGGTTGGATGAATTTGAGCGCCCAAAAATTGACAATCATTTGAGGTTGCCGGATTGTCATTTCAGGAACTGACAATCTGATTAGCCGTGGCTACCAAGAATATCAGATTGACATCACTCGAAACAGGATCATGGCCGGGTGGGGTCCCCTCAGCGACAGACATCCGCTGGTCGCAAGGATGTGGATGCTGCCCTGGGCACATCTCATTTGTTGACGGGAGAACGAGTTATTTTGGGCTGCACAAAGTGCGAGGTATTCTTAATGTTCATAATGGTCAGATGATTTGAAATCGTCGGTTTCAACCCATGCTTCTGATCTCATCATAATCACATCGATGTTCCCACATTACTCCCACATTATACTTAGACATATTCTTCATGATCTTGTATATATATATATATATTATATACGTATATATTGAATATTCCCACATCAAGATGAATAATTATTGAGATATATTGATATTGCCTATGTTTGATATATTCTTCATTGCCTATATATATATAGAGAGTTCCCAAGCAATTCCTATGTCTTTTCTCTACGATCTCCACCGTTCGAACGGCAGGTGATGGTACCTTGACATGTCAAGCCGAGACGGGCACCTTCACTAGCAGCAGCGCCAGCTGCGTCCCTGGGAAGAACAAATGGATCCAATGGCTGACTTCGGCAGCTCCAAGCCATAGGATTTACATGGATTCATAGGTAAATGATAGGTAAATGATAGGTAAATGATAGGTAAATGATAGGTAAATGATAGGATGATAGGTAAATCCAAAGGGATGAACACACACACATAATAACATGGTCATCCAAGCATCATTTAAGGTCTATATATAGGCAATTCACCATCCGTAGCTGTGGTGGTTGGAGCCTGTCCAATGGTTTATGAAGAATGATTATGAAGCAACAGGATTTTTTTTTCCATTCCCCCAGCCAACAGATCTCATATATAGACCCTGGGAATAGGATCATTATATTACCATTCCTCAACCAACATATCATATATATATACACTCTGGTAAACTAACATAACAATGGAAAATCACCATTTTCAATGGGAACATCCACTATAAATGGTCATTTTCAATAGCTATGTTAGTTTACCAGAGGGTAGACCCTGGGAATAGCCAATGTTTGAAGGAAAGAATTGTCTTCCGACCCCCACCTGCCCCAACTCGTGGCAGGGTCATCATGTTGGAGGGGTGGCACTGGTCGTTCCAATGAATCATTTAATCATATTTAATCCCATCCAATCACAATACTAAACCATGCTTCCAATTGGACACTATTATCATATTACTATTATCATATTATATACATTGATTATACAATTATATATATAGAATACATATGACTGGTATGGGGCAGAGATTCATAGAGATTCCATCCCAACAGAATGATCAACATATGGGTGTTTTTTCCTGGTATTTCCACCATGGCAAATCAATTGGGAATTTACGCGGGAAACCGGGGGTTCCATGGGATGATCTGTATTTCACTCAGATGTCAAAATCTTTGGGATTCATAGTATAGTTATAAATATATATATATATATACATGTATATACATATATCTATATATTAGAATTACCATATATCATATTTCTGCCAAACAAAGACTTTTGCACTTTTGGCATCAGTGGCATCTCATCTTTTGAAGGGCAACCTGTTCAGCCGTCCAAGGAGCCGGCGAAGTGCGGCAACCTCTCCACTTTGTCCGTCTTCGCCAGTGCTGGCGTGGCGCGGCAGGTCAAGCCGGTCAAGCCATTTAAGACCCAGGGGATCACCCATCTAAGTATTGGGGAATTTTGACTATTCATATAGCTAATATAGATTAAATATAGCTAAGCTAAAGATTAAGGTATAAAGGATGGATGGGATGGATGGGATTTTAGTATATTTTAGTATGTTCTAGTGTATATATATAATATATATATAATATATATATATATATATAATATATATAATATGTATATATATATATATATATCTATGTGTATATATATATATAGTCCATAGTAAAGAGATTTTCATGTGTTTCAAATGGATTTGCGAAATGTGTGATGTATCCTAATGAATCCCATCCCCCGATGGGAAACCCATCGGCAAGTGATGATCAAACCACCAGATTTTGGGGTATCTGTATATACCCTCTGGTAAACTAACATAACAATGGAAAATCACAATTTTTAATGGGAAAACTCACTATAAATGGCCATTTTCAATAGCTATGTTAAATTACCAGAGGGTATCTGTGTGGTTTTCACAAAGCCACAGGTACACTCAGGTACACCAAACTGGGAAAAGTCTGGAAAAGTCCCATCCACAAACGTATCTCCTTATATCCCATCGTAAGATGGCTGCTGAGGTGGGTGATTCATGCAGCAACCTGGTCTTTGGGCAGGCGCGGAACTGGACACATCTCAAAACTCATGCTATTACCAACAGACGCCAACTGACTATAGACTATATAGCTATCTATGGTTGCAAACTCGAAGAACTTAAGATGTCCTCGCTGAAGCAAGTTCTGGGTATTTTGAGATCGAATATAGAATTGGAACAAGATGGAACGAGATGCACTGTCAGCATTTGCAGTCCTTAAATGTGTATAGCCTACAGTCTGTGTTTACTTCAAATATGTTTACTGTAGATTGCCTCGCGCCTACATACAATAAGGAATATGCATGCATATGTTGATATACTCCATCATGATTGACATTACTATTTTGCGATATGGCACTATGATCAGTATAATATATTTATCTAGATGGTGCGACATTTGTATTTGTATGCTGCAGTCTTTTAGCATTTCATCGGGGCATGTTTTAAGGGCCACTGCACCCTGCTGCCAGGGCTGCTTTGCCTTCTGCCAGCAGGGATATCAGCTGGATGGCAATGTGAGTCTCATGCAGTGTGCGGACGTTCCCTGGCGGATGGAGTTGCTTCAAGTATCACTTACAGCAACTGATTCGTGGTTACTGTACAGCCACGTTGTATTGTAGTAGTATCCTACCAGCCGTTAGGAATTCATAGGAAATCTATAGTGGGCATTTGGATATCATGGCCTAAAAAGATCTCAAAAGTTAATGTTCATTTAGAGGGGTAATTGTAGATTATACTGTACTGGAAAGGGTTGAATTGGACCTGGTGGTGCTCCGAGGTGGCTGGGATAGCTTGACCCCAGCGCATCTGAGGCTGGAACTTCCAGCGCTGGCTTTGTCGAAGTATTGGAAGGCCATGGGCATCATGGGCCTTCCAGGGGCGAAATCAGTGCAAAACCACCTACCCTCTGGTTATGACTAACATAGCCATGGAAAGATCCATCATTTTTAATAGGTAAACCATCTATTTCTATGGGCCATCTATACCATGGCTATGTTAAATAACCTGATGGTAACCTATTCTATAGTACTGCCCAAGCAAGGGGAAAGATTGGCTTTACTAGGGGCCATGAATATCAACCTTTTATGTTGACATAGTCACCTGGACAGTCCTAGCCCCAGCTGGCTGACATGATGGAAGCCCAATCCAGGGGCCTAGCAGTAACAGTGGACAGGTTTGAAGGAACTGTATTCTCAACGACCCCCAAAAAGGTCCCTTAATTTTGTCCAGGAACCTCACACAAAATGTGGTGCAACAAACAACTTGCCTTATTTGGGATTGTCATGGATTGCCGGTATTTGTCTCAATATGCGCGGGGCCATTATCCACATTGATATAGGATGAATGTGCAAGTTTGGAGCATCTACCATTCCGGGAAAAAGGGAACGTATCATCTATTCCCGAAATTTGATGGTTGCATGCCCATTTTCAGAATTCTAGCATGGGTATACCATCCGTGTTTTACCAAACCAAACATCATATTCTTGCTAATTCATCATATCGCATTTCGTATCCCAACAAATTGTAAAACAACTTTTTCATGATACTCCCATCATATTCACATGATACTATTGATGGAAGAAATCCTGCACCAGTTGATAGGTTTAACATGGTTTAACCCATTATTTGTAGGGTTTCAACCATGCAAGGTGGTCCAGGATACCTTCCATCTACAGTCAGCCCAGGAGGAAGTCAGTTGGCTGCGGTGAACTCGAGTGGCCCCAGTTGTACAGCCAAGCCTTGCACGGCAGGGGTGGGGCCTCTCAGTCGCCGTGGCCAAAAGAGGAAACCAATGGGAATGGGGTATAGCAACCCCCCCAAAAAAATGGAAAGGTCAAATCACACAAAAGTGGTGGCAAGTTATATAATCTATTTTTTGGGGTTACCCACGCAAGCTGGAAAACAACATACGTAGGATGTAGAAAGCTCCGTCTATGGCTTATGGCCTTCAGTCATTGGCTGAACTCTGAGAGAGCAATGTGGGAAGGGGGAGAGAGAGAGAGAGAGAGTGCGACAGAGTGAGACAAAGAGAGAGAGAGGGCGAGCTGGTACAACTGGCAAAAACAGCTATATAATCATGAGGAGACTTGACAAGACTTTGGTCAGAAGGAATGAGCATCAGCAGGACGCTTGGAAAATCCGACCAATGTTGAGGCTAGTCATGTTATGTCATGTTGCTGTCACAGTTCAGGACTGTGGATCGCCACAAAGCTACCTTTGGATCCCTGGGGGTCCAAGCGGCACCGCTATGAGGTCCCAAATCTTCGGGGTGCCACGCATGACTGCGAAGGCAAAGTGACCGGTGAGACCTGCACTATCAGCGCCTTTCACTGGATGTCCCCATGGGGTGACTATGGTCAGAAGAACGGGGTAGGTTGGAATATCTTGAATACCTGTACACATATACACCTATACACGCATATTACTGTATATATGTATATATAGACAAATACATCTAGGATCATATAGGCTAAGTGCATGATAGCCAAACAATGCCTTTCATGTATGGTTATGTTTTTGATTCCTCATTTTGTGATCGGGTACGCCACATCACATCTCTCCGGGCGTATGCATTTGTGCCCTTTGTCAATGCCGGTGAGTTTTGGGATGGCCCACTTGCACATGACAATCATAAATATACATATAATTACATATAAATATACGACTTTCAGCATCGCACCGAGGCTACGTTTCGATGAACCTAACAGGAATCCTTTAGTGATGGCAGTGATACCTGCCGGGTGGTATGAATAATGCAAACGTTGGAGTCTGAAAGGGTACCCAACACACTTGAAGGGAAACATCGCAGAACTTACGTAGATTCACTTAGTACTACTTTGGACGATATAGAAGTTGTACTGCGAGACTGCGAGACATCTAGCAAGTGGCAAGTGGGAGCGATTTTGTTGGCGCTGGGTTCTCTATCCAGTTGCAGTCTATCTTGGGCAATGGCTCAGCGGTTTAGGAAAAGTAAATCACCCATTTGGGAGCATCCACTGGCAGGGGGAGCTCCTCAACTTCTATTCCAACGCTTGTTGGTTTTTGGGCGATTGCTCAAAGTCCCGTTCCAAAGATTGGAAACATACATTATTTCGAAGATCATTGGAGACCAATAACTACATAAAATTACTGCTGATTACTGCTAGGTAAACTTTGTGGAAAGGTTGGCGGATGGCAGCTGAAAGGCAATCATTCATAGTCAGCAAGCCCCCCATTTATGGGTGAAGGCGATGTTTACCAATAGTTGTGGCAGTGTGCGCGAATCATCCAAGGCCCATTCGTAACCGATTCCCCCGGTCATTTCACAGTTTGCTATGAAAATTACCTGTCAAGGGCCGGTTAATGGATGTGATGTGTATATATATATGAAACATAGAATTTTGGCCGGTTTTATGGATGATGACCTACAGATGGCGATTTTCCATTGCAAACTCTTGAATTATCAGACGCTGGCTGCAACACGCGGCAAGTGTCATCACTGAGGTGCGGAGCTTGGCTTCATTCTCACAGGACCCAGTACCTTGACCTGTCAGGCGCGGCCGCCCCTAAGGTTCCGACAAATCAGGCCTTTAAAATTAGAAAAAGGTGATCAAACTCATGTTTGATGATCTATAATCTTATAGGATCTTGCAGGAATACAATGGAATTTAATGGAATATAGTCTTAAACTCGACTTTTATTGGAGACATAGTTGGCCCACAGTGTTGCGAGGGTTGCCTTTGGGTGGCGCCGTTGGACTTGGCTTCAAAAGAACAGAGCACGGCCACCAACTTGATTATATACCATCACTTGGGCTAGGTGACATCGGTTTGAACTGATAGATGCTGGTGGGGTGCTACCTTGCTGGCAGGCCGATGGTTCCTTCACACAGGACTGTCAAGCGAGAGAAGGGACAGTGGGAAGACATTTACTGAAACATATGATCGCTATAGTAGACGAGGGAGAGACTAGTAGTGGTTTATACAAATACGTGGCAACGGACTCCAAACCCGGCCTATGTAATTTTCATATTTTTAATTTCAAAGATGAGTGCAACACACGCAGGTCAAAGATTCAAAGATGGTCAAAGGATGCCGTGCCCAGAGAGTCCAGGTGATTGGCAAAAGCGAGCCTATAGCAATTGCCCCACATTGCCAGCGATTCGACAACGCGCTTCAATTTAGACCAAATGCCCACACCTGGGCTCTACTGACAGAATGTTGCAAATTAGCCAACCATGTTGTTTAAATGGTTTGCTTTTCCATGCTGGATCCTTGTAAACATGTGTAAACCATGAAAGAAACATTGACTTTACATCAATTTTACATCATTGACATCTCATTGAGAGCTCCTAAAGTGCATAAGTCCCACATGTCTTTCCAGAGCGTTTCCTACAGGACCTGCCCACCATCGAGGCTGCAACCTGTGCAGATCCAACCTTTGAAACGGGCGTGGGAAGCACCTGCGATAACAAGACCATTGGAGCCGACTGCTGGGCCTACTGCCTCAGTGGATATTCCGGCAACCTGGTAGAACCTGGTGGAGAGATGGGAGCGAGATGGGTTAGTTCTGTTTAGTATTGTTTAGTCATGTTCAGTTGCTGAGATTTGCGTGGATTTGCTGAATATAAGATGATAAGGCAAAGAAAATCAAAGAAACCGTTGACTTTCAAGCTGCATGTTCCGACCAGACCATAAATACCGGACCCATGTTCATTTTTTTTAAACCTTTAAAAAAATGCCAGTTCCGCAATCACAAGTGCGATAGCTGGTGCAACGGCTTTCCCAGGTTACCATCCATCACGTGACAAACCACCAAGTCATCGGCAGAATTCAGACACTGTACGAAAGTAGAACAATACTGAAAAAATACATAAAAATACAATATACCCTCTGGTAAACTATATAACAGTTTGCTATTGAAAATGGCCATAGAAATAGTTGATAACTGCCCATTCAAAACGGTGATTTTCCGTTGTTTTTTGTATGTTTACCAGAGGGTCATCGCCAGTTTGTGAACGGTTCAAGGCATTCACCCCGGAAGTTTCCGTCGCTTAAATCAATGACACCTAATACTCGAAGATAATTTTCCCCCCAATGGGACCCAACATGAATCCAGGAACTGGAACTTTGGACATCTAGGGATATCTAGGGACTGTAGGGTTTCGATAGGGTGGTATTTGACATCAGGAAGAAGGCACTAGTCTCCCCATTGCCTTGGCCTTAAACCATCTTAAACCCAGTGCTGCAGGCACTCCAAAAGCCTACCGCTGCCAAGCCAATGTGACCGCCAATGCGGTGCAGATCGAACCTTTAGGAGATGCAGTAGTCTGTGTCAGTGGCTGGACAGCAAATCTGGCATGGGGCCACCAGTGGCCCCAGGATGGCGAAACTGAGATGTCATGTATTGGTTTCGATATGAAAGAGGAGAGTTCTCGCCCACCAACGTGTTTGGAATATGACTACGAGTTTCGCAGTGTTGAAATATTGGAAGTTCGAGGTTGTGTCTCAATGTTGAATGAGAGGTAGAGTTAAAGGCGTCATGTTTCAAATCCAACATTTGTTGAAGCATTCGTGGATTCCAAGCTCTGACTGTTTGGATTTTCTAAGTTCAGGAAGCTAAGCAACAATTTCAGGACAGTTGTGGAAATCACGTGTCGCCGGTCTGATGTTGCAACGCTTCGCCATGAACCATCGAGGCAAGACACGGCAAGCCTGTAATCAAAGTCCTGGAAAATAAGCCATTTGCAGATGACATCGATGGTGAAAATGATGATTTTCCATTGCCAGCTTGGATTACTAAGAGTACCCTCTGGTAATTTAACGTAGCTATTGAAAATGGCCATTTATAGTGGATTTTCCCATTGAAAATGGTGATTTTCCATAGTTATGTTAGTTTACCAGAGGGTAATTGGAGAGTCCGCCCCACTCACTTAGTCACTTAGTCGGAATCAGACGAATCGGAATCAGACGAATCGCCAAAATGATCCTCCAAGTTCTACCATGTTCTAGCCCTTCATCCCAGCTGTGTCTGGTTCCAACCTTTAAGGTACTGGTAGTGGGCGACGCCTGTCATCCTCCAATTGTTTGGCCGCTTGGTGATACAGCGCGAGGTTGTGGCACCTGGAACTAAGTACCATCGAGTATTTTTTGAGGGACCCATATTATTATGTCCCATCTATTTTCCGATGAGATCTGATGAGGATATAGATTCCGTACATTGTTCGGATGGGATGATGCAAAAGATCAAGATGGGAAGGTAGGTCGTAGAATATCTTAGGATGTCTTAGGTGTGTATGATATATATATAATATAAATATTATTTATATATTCCTACATATACTAACCCACCAAAAAGGTAGCCATCAACTTTTCTATCTTTTTGTTTCTTTTTCGGGGTTACTATAGATGACGGCAAGGACAGCTCGGCGGTGGTGGTTGGCCTCTCCACTGATTCCTTCACACATGACTGCACCGGAAAGGCGCGGCTGGGCGCTGGGCTGATGCCTTGGGAAAGGTTTTTATCCAGTTCCAATGGATTAAGTCATGATCTCAGTATCTAAAATGTTGGGGATGAGAAGTATTTTTAAACACACCCATGTTTCCTTGACTCAACAAAATTCTGAATATTGTGGGTTTGCCGCCCGATACTCAAAGATGGTATTCTGGACCATTAGGTTGGACCACCCAATAGCTGAATTGATAAGTATATCAACTAGGCCAGCCCTAAGTTATTTGGATAGAATTGGATAGATGCATAGCAATATATCGGAGATGAGCCATCTTGAAAACCATTTGTTGGAGGAGAGTCTAGGCCAACAAACTATATACTTTGACATACTTTGACAAGATTCTGCAAGTTTCCAACATGTTATTTGGTTGGTGGCTTGTGTATTTAGACCCCCTGTGTTTGCAATCAATTTCAGTCCAGTTGCGCGCTCCAATAGTTGCATCCGCAAGTTCGGGATACATCGGGATACTTCACAGACATCCATTGACATACCCAGATCTCATCATTCTGTAGATGGATATATAATATATAGTCTAGTCTTCATATATGATGTGCCATGCTCGAAACATGGATTATTTTCCCAAGTTTTCCCATATGTTAATGATAGTTAATGGTCATCCCCAAATCATTAGTGGCTAATATTCTCCATGATAAGAAAATCCCGTTCATGAATGATGGCGGGATGACCATGCCCCATGAATCGCATGTGACTGGACCATGGCACATATATTTGAGCATCTTGGTTTGGTAGGTTAACGGCCAAATACTTGTGCAATGAACGGAGGAAGATAATATGCTTTGCCTTGATACCTCCTGGGTTTTCTGTTGGTGGCTGCAACACCTTTCCCGGAAAGCGCCTGGAAAATGCCTTGCCAGACGTTTGGTTCGTAGGGTGACGGCTGATCAGATTTTAAGGAGGAATCCTGCTTGACATCCTTGGTAGCAGACCAGACGGAACATAGTCCCCAGTCAGTCTCAGCATTGAATCATACACCATTTTGCTGTGTAACTTAAAAAAATGATATTTGTTTAACAGTTTACGAAACTAAATCGTGTATCAACTGGGGAGGATCGCTGGAGGGTTCCTAGTTTTTTGCTATGTGAAAAACTATCTAACTATCAACCATGGCAAACGTGCACACATGTTTTGACATGTTTTGACAAGTAGTCAGTATGACAAATCCTCTCCCCGAACATTATATAGATACCCCAAATAACATAAATAACTGACTTCAAAACACACACTAGATCCAATAAAAGACAAAAGGTCAGCGTGAAGGGCACTGGAAAATACCACAGCAGGGATCAAAACAATTGATTCATTTTAGAGGATAGAGAGATATACTTGAGGCATTCTGTGCATGCATATTATTGATATGTTTTTTTTTTGTGTGTTTGTAGATCTATATGTGTTCATTTGATTTCATGATCAATAGGTATATACAACTATGCATTATATACTATATGTTTCCGTTGGTTGCTGTCACCAGCTCCGACTGTCGGAGGCGAACAACGACGCCTGCGTGGCACATTGCTCCCTGGGTTGGAACATGACGGAAACAGAGCCCTCCATCTTCACCTGTCAGAACGGCGACCCGGTTTTTTGGGGTGGATGAAGGCGGGAATCCAGAGTGATACCAATGGATACCTGATACCTGGCAAAACAAAACGGCAAAAAAAAACGAAACGCCTCGGAGGGTCTAAGGCGCTCCATTTGATCTGAGGCATTTTTTGCTTTGCTGAGGCAGTTTTTGTTTTCTGATGCGTTTTTGTTGTAATCCTTGTTTTTCCTTTTTCTCTGTTCGAGATTGTTCTGGGATGGGTACATTGTTTTGATTTCAATACCTGCGAACGCAAAGCCTTGGCTAAATCCAATTCCAAATCTCAATAGTGTAAAACTATGTAAAACTGGGGGCGTAGCTTCTGCGTGGCTAAAATCTGTCATCGAGACTGTCATTGCCCACAAAATGCATCAAATTCCTTTCTCACTGGAATTGTTTGTTGCTTTTTGGCATTTGCAGCATCTTTCCAAAAGGCAACCGAAGTGAATACGACAACAATTGTATGAGGAGCAAAGGTAAGCCAGGAAAAACATGGAGAACAGAAAATTCAGAGGACAGAAAACGCCGGAAAAGGGCGGGAAAACGGCGGAAAAGGGCGGGAAAACGGCGGAAAAGGACGGACTCTGAAAATTGAGGTCCAAATCTTGCCGGGAACATGTCCAAAAGATTCCAAAAGGTTGTATCACGGATTTTGTTTCTTCTAGTTTTTTTCCTGTCGTGAACCTTTGTTGAAAGCTGCAATCCATGTGACTCAATGTCGATGTAAGCCAACGCTTGAAATGTGCAACTATGAAAACGTATTTACTGTACTGTATGTACTCTAGGGCTTGTTTTCTGCATTGTTTTTCTTGCAGCGTTTATTGCATAGGGAAATCATGGGAATTCCTTAGCAGTACGTGCGGCTCTTTGTCAGGGGTTTGGTCCCTAGTTGTGGGCTTTGCAACTGCAAAAGTTGCCATGGGGAGTCCTAGGGCTTTGGCAAACTCTTGTGTTTGATGCGTTTTTTTTGCTTTCCAGAGGCGTTTTTAACCCACCAGAGGCAAAACAAAACTCATGCGGCGTTATTTTTCGCCTTGGGGGCCTGAGGCACTTGTTTTTTTTGCCGCTGGTGTTTCTAGGTGTATATATATATATAATTCCAATATATATATATATATATATATTGTGTGTGTGGGTATTACACAGTTGGCTAGTGATTTTATAGTTTCATTTTCATGGTTGATTTCCCACCCTGAAGATGGTTGATGTTCCAAATTCACGAGCATATTTTTCGGATGGTTTGAAACCAACCACCAGTTGTATTCAAAAGAGCAACTCGTGAAATTGGAGATGGATGTCTACTTAGATGGCACATGGGATTAGCAAACTGGTTAGAAACTGATAACCCACTATATCCCCAAGTGCAATCCATTTGCTAAGTAGTGAGCTACTTCCATTACCGATCTAAGTACTGGGTTTTGCACTGTGTAATTGTTGAATATCTTGTAACCAGTCATGAAAGGACCAAGGATTGACCAACAGGGATGCAATAATTTAATGTAATACTCATTATTGTAATACAATATCATGGGCTCCTGAACTAAATGAGATCACAACCACGACTAGTCACGGAAATTGAGCAGATTATGTGGGCATTGTGTAATACGCGTGTTTGCTGTTGGGCCCAAGGTAATCCCATGTGCCAATACCAAGCAGTCCACCTGAGGCCACTTCCAAGATGCTGATACAAATAAGCATAAGGGCACAAGAAATAAAAACACAGAGAGAGAGAGAGATATACCGTATATATATAATATTTTATCTTGTCAGATAGGAGCATCAGAGGGCAATGGGATCACAATTTCAGAGTCCTGCTAGGGTATTGCCAGGGAGACGAAGGGCACTCTTGTGGACCTTGGGGTGCTTAGTTTAGAGGGGGGCATATGCCTTGAAAGGATGGTTTCTAACCCAATGGGGCCTCACTTCCAGGTTCCCAGACTTGCACGAAACTTTGCATTAAAAAATCTTAAAAACACATGTAAGAACCCTCGTTTCCTTTCCATTCTCCCTGACATCAAGCTGCAATTTACAGTGTGGTCCCCAGCTGTCACTTCTCAAGGTGCTTTGGTGGGTGCCTCGTTGCCTACCTGTACTGCGATACCATGCACTTTTGCATTCCCAAATGCCCTGGGTGTGTTACACACATGTGGCATGGCGAACCGTTGGGGGAAACTGCTTTAAGCAGGTCACTGACAGAATGTCCAAAAAATTGGATTTGAATTATTGATGCTTCTCAATGAGGTTGAATAACATGTTAAAGCCGTACAGAATGCCATTGGGCCCAATCCGACATACAATTGTGAAGTGAGACGGGATTGTTTCAATTTATGTTGGATGTCCATTCGTCCAGGAAGATAGAGTTTAACACTCCTGGTGCTGACAACGTTTAGCTGTGGAAGCCCAAGCCATGAAGATGGGAAAGTTTCATGGGAAACGAGGACATCACCAAGGTCACCAAGACATCTTAAACTCCTCTGGCAATGAGGCGATGGTGTTGTCACTGGACAGACATGCATTGCAAGCTGCACGGAAGCCACTTGTTGCTGCAGGGCAGGAGATTTCATCCCAAGGGAATCCAAGGGATGCTTACCCAGCCCCGTGCCCATGAGAACAGAATAAATACTCCTGGCATTTTTTGCAAGTTGCAGGGGCAGCTTTTTTCCCCCGCGTCCAGCGTTTCTAAGATTTCCTGTAGGTCCCACAGTGGGTTCCAGCCTCACCAAAGGTTTCTTATGTTTCTTTCCCTGAGGCTGGCTTCAACTACTCCGCAGGGCAGGTGGCAGAAAGCTTCACGTGCTTGGCGACTGGCAGTCTCAGCGGCACGTCCCCCACCTGTGGCTCGTCATGGCTCGTCAGGATGGTGCGTTTTTGGTCACCAAAGGTCACTTTTTTTTTGGTCACCAAAATATAAGATGAATAAGGGATGGAAAGGCCGGCTAAAAGAATATTGGGACAGCCAATTGGGATACATATACATATATCATCATATATCAATATGAATATATATATATATATTCATGTAAATCATACTATACGAATGCACATAAGTAACACCTTTTGACATTATATGATATTATATATATATATATATATTTGAACTAATTGAATTATATATAGGGAGAGAGAGTTAATGTTGTAAAGCCAATGGCCATAAACCGCAGCATTAACCAACCATGACTGGGGCTCATTAAGAACATCATCGCAAATAGCGGTATACCTGAGAATCAACCTCTATTGGGGATGGTTTATAAGTTTATAAGTGGGTTTACAACACTCTACCATATTCCGACACTAAAATACTGTACTTTTTTGTTTTTGAATATCACGTCATAACCTGCCATATTCCTCACTGGATTGAGGTTGTTTCAGGAGTTATTGACAGGAAAACATCGTTTTTCCCTGCAAAACTGATAAATAACTGCTGGAAGTCCCATGAAATCTCCTAGCCCATAGATGGGGTTACGATCCATTTACGAGGTGAGCGCATCACCTGTCCTGATTTGCAGCTGGAGAGTCAGTACTTGCACAACTGCCAAGGCTGGCTTGGAGCACTGGCCCCCAGGAAAAGAAGTTACCCTTATGGCCATGAACTATAATTCAACACTGGGGAAGATGAAGTCTTAAGACATTCTTAAACTATCTTGAACTATGATTTTTGGGCTAATCATGGCTAAGCTATTTTCAGACAAACCCATTTCATTGGTCCAGGGAATGGAGTCTCATGAGGATCAACATCCAATTTTTGAGATCATGTAGGTTAGGTAGCGGCAAAACGGGGGTCGTTTCAGTTGATTTGGCAACAGGTGTTTGCAACTTTCTATCCCACTGGGTGCAACAAGTGCGTCCCAAACTTCAAGTTTGAGCCACAGATCTGGCTGCCACACCACTCAAGTTCCCCCAAAAACATTGGTTTCTTGGGTGCAGGGGCTCCGGAGACTTTGCTCATGCATTAGGAACATCAAACGAAACAGCAAATCATGAGAATCAATCAACAAATCGTCTTTTCTTGTTGCAAGTCCAGGTATCATTGGAAATACCACCTGAAACTCTTTCGTGTTCAATTTCGAAGGCATTCTAAATTCCACAGCCCAAAAAAAACAACAACAAAAAGGCGGAAACGACGCAGGCAAGCTTCAGTCTGTTACAACTCAATTGCTAACAACCCCAATTCTGCCCCTCACCATCCCGCCAGGCCAACGCTTCCAGGACACTTGTGAAGTGGGCTGTGGCCAAGGTGCCACGGGCCACAGCATGGGATGGAATGGGTTTGCCAGATTTGAGACAACCTTATGTGGGTACCTCTAAGAAATAAGGGCAGGTCCACAAAATTCAACTTAGAATGCATTCGGCTTAAGAGTTCTTGGCGGCTTCTCTTGTCCGACTTTTTCCAAGTGCACCACTGTCAAAAGTCTCGAGTGCCCTCATGTGCCCTCCAGCAATTTATTCTGGTAACGGAAAACCCATTCATATTTAGTTGTCATCCATTTGGATCAGATGTTCCAACCGTTTCCCTCCCTTGAAATCACAGCGGGTGCCAGGCTATAGCTTATCAGGCTCCAGTAGCAGGAGAGAATGTCAGGCACGGAGCCCTGAAACGAAGACTGGTTGGCTTGGGAATACCACCCAATAATTGTATACTGTAGATGGACAAAGTATGATTTCACAAGTTGATAAAGGAGAGGTTCCCTTGTCAGGTGGATTTGCCAGAAGCTACCCCCATATTTGCCAGAAGTCTAAAGAAGTCAACAGGTCTCTAGGTTGGGAGGCTAGTTGATTTCCATGACTCGGGCTGAGCCCTGGGCATTCTGTGTCGATTGGTAATTACTGCTAGTATCCACTAGTTCACTCTCTGTTCCTGATTCGTCTCTGTTTGGGCGGTTTATTAGGTAGGTAGGTTCCCCCCATATACCAAGGGGGAACCCACGCCTTTCTATTGGCTCACCGCTCCTTCGCGCCTTCATATGCTTTCAGCATCTTTGAATCATCGCAGCCCCAGTTGAGCAGTCACCAAAAACCGTGTGTGTTTATTGATTCTGGGGGTCATTACTAGCCGCTTTGTTGGGGATTCTCAGCTATTCAGGCTGATGGAAGCTTCAGTGGAGGGCTACCCACTTGCGTGGGGAATCCATGTGATCAGACCCTGCCCGACAATCCGACCGTGAACAGCACCAGTTCCTTGGGACTGCACTCAGTCCCAGGGGGATTGGCCCAATGGTGTGATGTTGTGTGCTTTTGTTGGGATTACTTGAAACCACCAACTTGATAGATAGTAGACTTATATATATATATAAATGTATACACATACAATACCATACAATTACATATGCATCATATATACACATAATTCTCGAGTAACGGTTTAATCCGATAAATGGGAGGTGGCTATGCATTGTTCGTCGGACTCTGGTGGCACACCTGCATTCATCATCCTTGGAGCCACTTCCATTGTTGAAATTTGGAAGTGGAACCTTAAATTCTGCAAGATGATTTTCCAATCGCGGCGTATTTTTTTTACGACATAGACGTATGTTCGCCAATCATGTGCACTATATATATATATGCATATATATATAATCATATTCCGTGAAATATTCCATCATTCTCCATCACATCTCCATCACACGCATAATGTTTATCATGATCCCCGTATCTCACCCTGGCAGGTTGCAACGGCCTGGTCACTGGACAATCTTGCGAGGCCGGATGGATTTGATGCACACATTTGGCTGTGGCAAAAAAAAGTTGGTGAATGCTTGGTGAACGTGGGATTTATGGATGATCAATGATGATCATCATGTTTTTGGGGCATCAAAAATGATTACTAGTCACGAATTACATCTAATTACTAATTATGGGATCCGGGATTTATCGATATTTAAGTCCAGCAGTTTGTGTATGTTTTAGTGATATAGACATGATGTATATAGCATAATGTAGAATATATGAGACATCCAGCTTTTAAAGACTAAAGAACAACCTCTTTGATTCACGGGTCACCCTTTGCTGGTAATGTAACAGCTTACGAAGTGGTTGCGCCATTGCCCATTGAGTTCGATGGTTTACTACACACAGTGCACAGTGAATTTCCATAGCTACGTTAGAGTACCTACCAAATGGTACATAATGGTACATAACCAATATTCCATCAATGTTCCTTGAATATTCCTCTAGTAGACTCTAGTATTCCATGAATATTCCTTGAATGTTCCATTCCATTCATATTCCATCTAATATATTTAATATGGATACTATTTTATCAGCCATATCTTAGTATTAAAGATGCCAATATTCCATACTGATAGTGCCTTCTTAGAGCCACTTCCATTTCTATTCCATATAGATACCATTCTATAGCAATATTTGCACATACCATTTAAACATAGATAGATACATAGATAGATAGATACATAGATAGATAGATAGATAGATAGATATCAATATACTATTCTAAAGCCATATTTTGGTTTTGGTATCTTAATTAATCATTGAATATCACCATTCTGAGTCGCCCTCTGGACTTCCAGTGCCAGGTGACCTGCGCTGATGGCTTCCTCCCGGGCAACGCGTCCTTGACCTGCGATGCCTCCGGTGCCGATGGGGAAATCGTGGCATTTTTCGGCCAGGATGGACATAGATCATCTGTGGGTTAATCTATGGTTAATGTATGGTGAATCTATGGTAAATCTATGTAAATCTGATTTTAGTAAATGTATATGATGAATCTATATGGTTAATCTACGGTTAAGAATGAATGGGAATCACCCGATATACATTGGGATACGTTGGTTTACATATAGATATATGGATACGGTAAGATATGCATAGGATCGTGATAGATAATCTATGGATATCTATGGTTAACAATGGTTTGTACAAGCAACGGTCACGGATGAAGACTGGGAGTAAACTAATGTTGGTATGCATTGGGATGTTTACACTAATACTCACTAATGGGATATACGGAATATCAGGGAATCAACGCTAATCCAACGGGAATACTGCTTGTACTATCTTATACTAACTAATGGGAGTATATACGAAGGAATAATGAACTAAGAATATCGGGATAACCAACGGGATATACATAATATATAATGATATATATATATATATATGTAACTACTCGGATAACCATATGGAATGTATGAAGCATACAATAATGTATATATATATACAATTATATATATATGTATATACATGGACTCCAGCATCGACTCATTGACTAATTGCCATTGGGACCTTTCAGACGTGTGTCAACCAAAGAACGGCATCGCCCTCAGGCATCAGACTATATCAGACGCATATCCTTAATGGAACATCCCCAAACTCGGAGGTTTAGTTCGCTGGGAAAATATGGGAAAATCATTGAAGTATGGAAAGCTATGGAAAGCTATGGAACATGGCCCATAGAAATAGATGGTTTACCCATTAAAAATGGTGATTTTCTATAGCTATGTTAAATTACCAGAGGGTAACTGGCGGATTTCTCAGCAGCCATGCCAGGCTACATCCTGGGCACCATGCCCAGCTGTAAGCCGCTCACCTGTGCGGACAAGTCTTGGGCGGCCTCCTTCCGTAGCACCTGCAGTGGTTGCTTGGTCGACCAACCAAGTTGTTTGATGGTTATCGAAGCCCAACAAAAAGATAGAACAGGTTAGTTGCATGTGCCATCTGGTTATTTAACATAGCCATGGAAAATCCCTTATAAATGGAGGATTTAATGGGAAAATCATCTATAAATGGGCCATTTTCCATGGCTACGTTAAATAACCAGAGTGTACATGCACCATTGTTCTAGTAAGATTCAATAGAAGTTCTATTGTTTGGGGCTTGCCATATACATCGCTGATGCCCGTTGTCTCTTTCCTAAGCTGATGCCGGCAAGAACTGCCCCAGGATCTTAATCGCTGGATGATGGGATTTCTCCAGCGGGGCAACTTCAAGAGTTACCTCAGCCCTAGTAGAAGGAATTTATGTTATTCCAATCCGAACACCGGATGACATACCTGGGTCATTACTTTGGTCATCCGGTTTAGGATCATCATTAGCCTCATCTGGTGAATTGTATGGGAGTGTAGGCATCTCTGCTTCCACATCAGTTTGTTGGTCATCTGCAAGGGATGTTGGTCGTGGGGATTTGGATTTTCGCTTGTATGAATTTAGGCTCCTGCGCTCTCCCAGATATTCTTGGTTGATGAGTCCATGGTGAAGAAGTGTCAAAAAACAACAGCAAAACTGGAGATTCATCATGTTGGGTCGGGTGCATATCCGAAACTCAGGCGCTGCGGCGCTACCAAATCTGTTTTCATACTGTTTTCCCGCTACTAGTATGTTGATCCCTTTCGGAGGGATATGAGGGGTCCGTGGCCCAAGGCACAACGTATGGCAGCAAGTGTGCAGTGTATTGCGCACCGGGGTTGCTTGGTAAGGATGGTGAAAGATGGCCAAGTGCTCGGCAAGGGTGGGTAACATGATGATCATCGGATTTGGGGGTGCCCTATCCAACAAACCCATATATAAACATAATTCGGAAGGTTTGAAGTATGGAGCCGAGAGAACGGCCAGCCGGATTTTCCTGGGCTGCATGGCGGGCCCGGGAAGTTCAAAGCGGGATCTTCGATGGTCAAATTGACAAAACATTGGTGATATCAATGCCGTAGAATGCCATGGGAAGATACGGGAAGTCCCCTGGCCTGTTGGCCTGTTGGCTTTCTATCAGCTGATCCATGAAACATCTCAGGTACACCAGCTCCGGGGTTCAGGAGACCAGGGCTGAGTTCCTTTTAACGATGAGCCTTTGCAACAGGGTGCACGCAACACCCAAAAAGGCCTTCAAAGACTCTCCCACCTTCACATTGAATTATGGGAGAAAAAGCAGTTGTGCGTTCTACATCTTTCTCGATTCTGCATCCCTGACCAGGGTCATGATATGTTAGACCTGCAGTTTGCTCATATTTGGGGAGGAGTGAAACCACCATCCAGGAATCAACTCATGTAATTTGGTAAACCATGGTAAACCATGGTAAACCCAATAAAACACAAACCATCTCGACTATTACTTTAAATGGGTGGTCACCATCATCCCTTCTTGGGTTTATCACATTATGTCACTTACCCCCTGGGCAACGCACCTTTTTTTTGTGCAGGAGTGGCAGTGTGCTTGGGCGGATGGCCAAGTGCAACTGCAAGGAACCTTACCCACCTGTGAGCCCCAGGTGGAGCCGACGGTGGTCGGGCGGGGATCGGTGGATCCCCCCCTGAGTTTTGTTGGCTGCTGCTAGTTGGCTAAACCCCATGAAGTATAGCATAGCTATATTATATCCCCCCATAATTATTGGAGATTACCTACCTACAAAAGATCGTGTTTTCCCAGATGCTGCATGATTTGTTGGGACTAAAGGTATCCAAGCAGCAACTGTGAACCCGCCCGCTGGCAGGCGTGTACCTCGGGCCTGCCAGCGGACAGCTCATCGGTCACCAGCAACTGCTCAACTGTGACGACAGGCCGGGAGGGCAGGGTTGGTGAAAGGTTGGTGAATGATTGGTGAATATAGGAAGTTTTGACCCTTCATGGGGAGGAAGGGTAAGGAAGAGAGAAATCCCGGTGACCTTTTTGTGTTTTGCAGTCTAGCGGTTGACCACGCGACATGGAGCAGGGGGCTATGGAGTTGAGTCATCATGAAGGTGTAGCCTGTTTCTGGCATAGATTCCAGAATGCCAATATATTATATTGCAATCATCTTGCATATCAGGGATGGCCCCCAGCGACAGACAGAGTCAGTGAAAACCAAAGCCACACTTGGGAGTCCTACACACAGGTGACATGTGGCTGTGTCATGCGCAACATGTGAGGCCAAATCAGTTTGTTAGCTAGCTTTTGTTTCTCACATTTGCATCTGTACCTGCTGTGCCTTCTTCAGCACTCAAGGCGAGCTACTGGTTCTTTCATGTAGGCTGACTATTCCACCACCACCATCATCACCATCACCATCACCATCACCACCACCACCACCACCATCATCATCATCATCATCATCACCATCATCACTATCATCATCAGCATCAGCATTGCCATTACCTACCATCATTTTAGCCCAGGTGAGACCTGCCTGCAGACCTGCGCCGATGGCTACACCTACTCTGCCTCGGCGTCTCCCAGTGTTTGGACCTGTCAAGAGGCCCCAAAGAGGGCCTTGCTTCCATAACTTCTGAAACATACTCAGTCTATTTACTTCAGGATGACTATGTACGTACATTAACATTTAATATATTTATATATACATATATGTATATATTTTAACTATATATAATATATGTGAGTATATATGCAGACAGGTGACAGGTTTTCATTCATATTATAGATTATCCATGTTTTTTTTGAGGGGCGGGATGGTATATATATATAAATATGCTGTACGTGGCCAGGATTTGATATCGACAGGTCTGAACAGTCCGAACAGTAGTATTCTCCTGTGAGCTGAGTAAGTTTCTGCTGGAGGAAACCCACATTACTGAGACACATCCTACAGCATGTCACCACTAAAGCCTGTATGTTGTGCTGGCTGTCAAGCAGTTTTCACCAGTATTAATGCACGCCTTCATGAGCAGAGACATCAATACTAACATTGTGGGTTTTGAAAGCCCAGCATTTCAACATGGAGCCTACCATTCCAATTGCATCTTCAAAATGCCAGAAAAACCACCTTAAATTTGGAAAACGATAACGCACTCACCAAAAATTGATGACCTGGAGCTAGATACCAAATATCGACCGTGGCCCATATCTTAAAACTCAATGGTATCTAGATATCCAAAGTTCAACAAACATCCAGACCCATCTGGGCTCAGTTTCCGCAGGACGGAGCTGCCTCTGGCAGTTCGACCAGCTGCCAAGCGATTGGCTGTGACACTGCGCTGGTTGCCACAGGGATGGCCACTTGGGCCAAGATGAGGGTTTCCATCAATGGATGGTGACTAAATGGATGATGAATGGATGATTAATGGATGTTTAAATATGTTTAATGGATGATTAATGGATGTTTAAGGGCTGTTTATACTGGACAATCCTTTAAAAAACGGATGATACCCAAAAATGATGGTTTTTGTTAATGGAAAATCACCCCAAAAATGGAGGATTTGGGGTGCCCCCCATGACTTTGGAAACCTCCAAATGACCTCAGGTGGCATGAACATCAGAGGTGAAGTTGTAGCAATGATTGAGGTAGTGATCTTGTGTATCTATGTTTAATCAGTTCTTTTGGTAAGGTAACATGGCAGCGAGCAATGCCAGGAGATATAGTACGAAGACATGTTTTCCTTCTATAACTATTTCTATTGGAGATGTGGTTTTGCTTTCTTTCAATTTTAAAGTCGAAGCAGCTTTTCGGAATCTGTGGGTTGGAGGATCTTTTGCTGACTACACGGATTACACAGCACATCGAGGGTGTATCAAAAACCCTTCAATTTGCATAGGAGAGAAAGGAAGATAACAACCTCCATGGGTTTACAGTGGATCATTTCCTCCCAAGTGGCATTGATTGAGATGTTTGACCCCCCTCAGTCATCTATAGTCATTGAAGTAACATCTCCACCTTCGTCATTCGCCGCCCCTTAGGCGCACACCTGCGCTGGCATCGTCTTTGGTGCCTCCTGCTTTGCCTTCTGCGACGTCGGCTACACATCGTCCAACGCAGCCGTGACGTCACAGCGCTGGCACTGTGCAGGCGAAATCCACGTGGGGCGTGGGAGTTTTGGGCCCTGAGTGGGTAGGATCCCATCCCCCTAATATTTTACATCCCCACCATATATTTGGGACCATTTAGGGGTGTTTAATATTATGGGGATGGGGTTACTCATGTGAAAGAAATATATAAGATGGAAGGCAAACTGAGTCTTGAAGGGTATGGTGTCATCATAATTGGGATCTCATTATTTTGGTATATAAGTGTGTTCAGGTTCATGCTCAAAGAACATCCGGGGGGTGCTTATGTAATCTCATATTCACTACTGGTAAGGTAAGGGTGATGCCATGATGGTGATCATCTAAATCTCGGAGGGTACTATCAGAACTTGAAAAGCTAACCAGTTACCCTCCACATATCAACAAATGGCTGGATTTTCCACATATTTTGTGTAGTTTACAGATGGTTTTTCCATGAACGTCCTCAGCTGGGGGATTCGCCATGTTCCAAGAGGGCTACCACCGATGGCAAGCCGAGCTGGCACAGGTTCAACCTGGGATGATCCCCAATAGCTGAATGGTTCATGATGGAAAATCCCATTTAAAATGGATGATTATTGGGGGTAGCCGGGTAGCCCTATTTTAGGAAAACCCCATATATAGCCAATCCATAGTCAACAGTTGGATTCGATTCAGTCATCAATCCATTAGCAGGGATTCACGCCCATGTCCAACGCTGTCACTATGGCACACTTGGATACACCCCGAAGGGAGAGGGCGAAATGAGATGATATGAAATCATGTCATGTTATGTTATCATGTTAGCATGTCATGTCCGCATGGATGGTTTATGGCTTAGCCACCTGGCCATTTCCGAAGGTAGAAGTTCGCAGGTACATTTGCAGCTCTCATCATTGGCCTCTTCATTGGCCATCCACCAATGATGAGAGGGATGGCCTCCTGCTTATGCCCTTTGATTCAGGGTTTCCCACACACAGCAAGCTGCTAGGGCACGATTTTCCATAAGAGAAATTGTCCTTAATGTCCTTAGCATAGTTGTTTCCAACTAAACTAGTTATAGCAAAACCACTCCTCAGTGCTGTTGGCCTCATGTCATATAGTTCGAAACACCGGGATGAATGCAAAACAAGATAGTGCTGGTCAGATTTCAAATGGCTTCAAGCACCAAAGTGACAGCAATACAAGGTATCGGTATCAAGTACAACCAAACTAGAATCTCGATCGGTCAAGAAAACGCAAGCCAGGCTACACGCACGAGAACGTACTTCCACCATCCGCACTGCAGCATCCCACTCCTTGTTGATTTGCTTATTGCAGGTACTAGTGGCGGAAGTGCTGGAAGTGTTTGTGCCGGACATGCGTGTTGATGTGATTGATGTGCTTGTGTTGCTTGTGGAAGTGCTGGACATTGAAGTGCTGCTTCTTGAGGTGCTGGTTGCAGAATTGCTGGAGAAGCTGGCGCCGGTCAGAGATGTTTGTGCTGGTGCTGTTGACTTATGTACGTAAGGTAGGGCATGCCGTTGTGGTGGTAGGTGTTCTGGCCAGGCTTGAAGTGCTTGTGCTGGTACTGTTTTTGCTGGCACTGCTTGTTGATGTACTTGACGTGCCTATGCTGCTTGCTGAAGTGCTGATCTGTTTCTTGAGTGCACATTTGCTGGAGAAGCTGGCGCTGGTCAGAGATGTGCTGGAGGTACTTGTGCTTATGCTGGTGGCTGATATGCTTGAGGTAGAGCATGGCGTTGCGCTGGTAGTTGTTCCGGTCAGGCTTGAGGTGCGTGTGCTGGAAATGCTTGTTGATGTGCGTATTGATGTGCTTGTGCTGCTTGTTAAGGTGCTGGTTGTGGAAGTGCTGGAAGTGCTGGCGCTGGTCAACGATATGCTGGTGGTACCTGTGCTGGTGCTGTTGACTGATGTACTTGAGGTAGAGCGTGCTGTTGTGCTGGTGGTTGTTCTGGCCAGGCTTGAAATGCTTGCGCTAGAAGTGTTTGTGCCGGACATGCGTGTTGATGTGATTGATGTGCTTGTGTTGCTTGTGGAAGTGCTGGACATTGAAGTGCTGCTTCTTGAGGTGCTGCTTGCAGAATTGCTGGAGAAGCTGGCGCTGGTCAAAGATGTGATGGAAGTGCTTGTGCTTGCGCTGGTGGCTAATATGCTTGAAGTACAGCAAGCCGTTGTGCTGGTAGTTGTTCTGGTCAGGCTTGTAGTGCTTGTGCTGGAACTCCTTGTTGATTTGCTTGTTGAAGGTACTAGTGGCGGAAGTGCTGGA
>Ga0126342_10001980_pt1 | contig 30771 bp, 25 predicted proteins | sample Cyp1metagenome_FD_92528 | JGI IMG/M metagenome (GOLD analysis project Ga0126342, IMG submission 92528) | Coral microbial communities from Lord Howe Island, Old Settlement Bay, Australia - Cyphastrea 1 metagenome | ecosystem: Host-associated > Invertebrates > Cnidaria > Coral ...
ACTCGTTATATTTGCAAGGCTTTGCGCAGTGCTCATCAGGTATCTCTCCGAGGTTCTGTTTCCCACGGCAGGAGACTGTTTGCAAATATATCGAAAGCCACATCAGACACACCAGCCACTTTGATGACCCACTCCAGTGCGATTGGCTGGGGGCGAGAACTTCTGATCTTGTGATTCGCGATTGGAAACAGGTGTGCCAACGGTTAAAGTTGGATCGCAAGGCATGAAAACAACTTCAGACATAAACTTTGCAATCTCCTTCACCTCGTCCACCTCCCATCTACATCAGGATACCTTTTCACATCTCAGGTAGCGCTGCTTTCGCCGAATCCGGCTGGGGCAGACCTATTGATGAAGCGGAAAGAAAAGGCCTCAATTCAGGCCAGTGAAATATTATAATTTACCCAGATATGTATATATATATATTGTATTTCTATAATCCACCAGCATTGATCTCCATTCATCAACCATTATACAAGGTGATGCCCGCCAGTGATGTGTGTTAATTTACCCCGTGTTACATTCCCCAGTGCTGTTTGTTGGTTTACAGCGCCCAATAACTACAATATATAATCATATGTATATGTACATGTGCGCGAATGGTACTATCGGTTGCGACTTTCCACTGAGGCATTAATACACTGGCCCACAACGTGGAAGGGACTTTGATGGTGGTTGCCAGAGCCGCCGAAACGGAGTCCAAGAGGAGCCCATGCCATGGTGGCCCCATCAAATACGGTTTGAAACGGGATGGTCATCCGTGGTTAAATGGGGTTCACAATGGTTCATCTGAATATTTACCCTCTGGTAAATAAACATAGACCCTGAAAATCACCAATGTTTAATGGAAACTAATCTTCCAACCCCTATCTGCCAGGGTCTATGTTTATTTACCAGAGGGTAACATATGAATCCAAAATGGTTGGACTCTTTCTTGGGAGGAAACCGTGACTATGTAGCATTTGTTCATCGAATCCGTGGGACTCCCTAAACGTGCCTGGATGACAAAGAAACGTCACATCTGTAAATACATTTGATGGGGCTAGATATTACATGATATTACAAAGCTTCTCAGACCCAGTGATACAAAACATATATACAAAACATATATATATATCCCCTACTCAATGGTAGCTGAACCGTCGTTGAAAATAAATGGCTAGTTCGATCATCTAGTGGACTAGTTTGGATTATTTTTTGCTGCTTGCGAATCTACAGTATCCATAATTAAACCATGTTAAACCGTTGATGTTAAATGCAACAGGTGTCACAATGATGAATGCAAGGATACCCTCTGGTAATTTAACATAGCTATGGGAAATGGCCATTTATAGTGAATTTTCCCATGAAAAATGGTGATTTTCCATAGTTATGTTAAATTACCAGAGGGTATTGACTGTTTGGTCACCATATTTCACTGTTTTTGGTGTTCTTTTCCCTACCTGTTCCTGCTTCCGTCCTCCTTCCGCCAGCTTGTCGTCACTGTGGGCACCAACAGACTATGCCAGAACAAGTGGTCAGGGTGGGAATCACTCGAAGTATATATTTTTAGCACACACCCAATATGTTTATGTATATTCTATAAAGCGTTTCTGCAACCACCCTGTGAATGGCTTCTGTCATGGTAGCACTGCCCTGGATCCTCCGGAAAAAAAAACTCCTGTGATGTCCGCTGGGAGGATTACCACGGCAAGCGACGAGAGGATTCTTGGTGGAAGGATGAGACAATAGTACTAATGATACTAATTTATACTAATTTAATATATATATACCCTCTGGTTATTTAACATAGCCATGGAAAATGGCCCATTTATAGATGATTTTCCCAGCTAGAAACCTCCATTTATAAGGGATTTTCGATGGCTATGTTAAATAACCAAATGGTATTTAATGTTTGTTCAGTACTTCCCCAAAATGGCCAGTGTAGTTTGGAAAATGATGATGTTTAGCTGTGGATGTAGTATGATGTAGTGAGGTCCACTATTTTCAGACACACGAAAAAACATGTAACCTGCTGCCTGCTGTAGGGAGGATTGCATCTGGCTGACCTTGGACGGTCCAGTGAATCCTGAGCTCTTTGAGGCTTGGATTCACTCCGATGTGCTTGTGGATGGTGATTTCCATGGGATTTTTAGCAGGAAGTTAAGGGATTGAATGGTGATTTTAGCGGATTTGAATACTTTTTTAATGAGATTTAACGGCATGTTTCAAGTCTACCATATGTCTACCCTCTTGTAATTCAACAGTTTGCTATAGAACATGGGCCATTAGTGTGATGATTTACCTACTATTTTGATGGTGATTTTCGAGAGCTCGTAGTTTGAGAGGATGATTTGAGGTCCCTTTACGTTTCGATAGTCCGTACCACATCCACTACCATGAGGTACATAAGTACATCAATTTGATATACCATATGAATATCATATATGGGTTTGTCTGAAAATAGGGTATATTCCCAATTATAGCCATTTAATAGGGATAATGATCATTAACCATTGGGTTTAGGGGTACACTATTTTCAGACACACCCATATATATATATATATTATCATGCTATATCATCAGATTCCCAAGGATCTTGTGTTTTGAGCAACGGTTGAATTTCAACTTTGCCGATGCTGCGGTAGGACAGGACCTTCAGCACCACTTTCCGTGCCCAGATTCACTTGCTTGGTGGTTTCAGCCACATCTAATCCCAACTATATCCCATCAAAGTAATTATATCCCCATTATCCACTTACTCCATACCTTTTTACATGTTAAGCAGTTGGTTGGTGGGTTTCGGCCGCAGATGGTGATTCCCACTGACAAAATCATATCTTGGGTCTGATTGGCGGAAAACCATGAAAAACCTCTATGAACATGGAATAACATACCCTATACCCTATATGCTCCATGTACGGAATATTCACCAACATTAATCCAAAAAATGGCCCCAATGTTGATAAATATTCCATACCTGCATATTATGTCTGTGTACAATAACCTCTGGACTCGTTTTCACGGTTCGGCAGCAGGCAGTTTCGAGTGCCATGCCACTGACCATGGCTGGCAACAGACCCTTGTTGTCGAAAGCTCGAGCCTTTCGCATGATTGTGGGGCGCCCCAGTTTGACATTGGAGCCACTGGAGTAGGAAATCTCCTGTATCCTCTGCCACGAGGTGGAAACCGACAATCTGGCACAGCTGTCACCAGCAACGGCGCCCGGGCGGAAAAATACTCATTCTCATGGCGATTGAAGGGGATTTAATGAGGATTTCATGGGATTTACTAGGTATGTTCTGGTGGTTTAACAGGTTCCCCGCAACCCCCTGGTTCGCCCACACTCAAACAACACATGCAAACAGTATGATATACTTATCACCAGAGGAGGAATGAAAACACTGGCTATACGCAGAGATTTTGACTTTGAGTTTTCAGGATCTAGGGTTTTAATTTAGGGTTTAGGGTTTTAGGTTTTAGGGGTTTGGTGTTTGTTGGTTTGGAAAGTAAAAAAACTTAAACCCTGCGAAGGGATTTGAGCATGTCAAAGCATATGCGGGATTGGCCGCGGGCAAACCTAGTGGTTGCAGCGAACATATATATATAATACATTATTATTTATATAATATATATATATATAATATATATATCGTATATATATAGTTATATAGCAGCGAAAAGTATATAATTAGCTACTATACACGACGACATCTGCAGTTCCCTTTTTTCGCCACGGCGCTACGCTGAGGCCTCCGGCTTGGCGGTGACCTATATCGACACGGAACGCGGTCCGACCTGGAAGGATCGCGCCATGGCCTGGACCCACAGGCCGCGGCCGCGGTGGGCGAGTGAAGTCACCGGAAATGGCCATTGAAAACTGGGGAAAGTCATGGAAAATCATCGCTGAAAAATCATGGAAAATCCGGCTGAGAGTGGGATTTAGTATTGGGACGCATGACAAATATTGACAAATGTATGGGAACATCTGAGATGACAATGGGGTAATGGGAAAAATCCTATGGAATGGAGGTTTGTGGGAACATCTGTGAACTAAACGGAGGATTTTCCAGCTATGTTTGATTGCCTGATGTCAGTTGAATAGGTGTTCTATGAGGTGTCATATGTGGCAGAACATGTTGAACATGTTCAATATTTTTTGAGAACAATAGGTTCTGGCATGTTCTGGCATGTTCTGGCGATGAGTTATTTGTGGCATCTACGGTGTTATATGTTTGTTTTGTTTTTCGCTTGGATCACTGTAAAATCACATACAAAACCCATGGGGAAAAACCGTAGAGAAGGATCTATGAATGCTGGGTTTTCCATCTTGTTGTTTGAAATTGCTGGAGGGTAATAAGATGTGGATTATTCTGAAAATGCGGTGGTTTCCCCACCGAACTACCCCCACTGGACAGACCCACAGGGTTTGTTGATGTGAAAATCACCTGTGGTGATGCCCTCCCAAAAAAATCCAAGCAAATTTACATCAAAGTGAGACGTTGAAGTTTCAGTTCTTGAAATTTGTCAGGATCCTATACTTGTATGATTTCAGATAGAAGACAAAGTCCTCAGACATGAAGGTTTGATACAGGTGCAGTGGTATTGCCGTATATAGCACACCATACGCTGCGGATGCGCGGCATGTTTCCTTGCAATTGGTTCGGAAGCGGACTCCGGGCTAATTTGGGGTGTTGCATGTCCATGTGTGTTGCTAGTCCAAGAGTTTGTGTTGACACCATTGTTGGCCACAACACTTACATGTGTCACCCGAAGAGTTTGTATATCACATGGTCCACCCGTTTCCTGGATGTGTCACCCGTACACATGTGGCTTCCCGGCGCAGGTTTGTCCTCAGCCGCCCAGAGTATGCGCACTTTATGAACCTCACGAAGGAATTGTTGATGCATTTGATGGACCCTTGGATGAACGCTGCGGCATTTAAGTGGCCGAAAAGGCCCAGGCCAAATTTGTCGGCCACATATCTTTATATTCATATGGGGCCCTGCGTAAAAAAAAATGGTGGACACTTTGCTGGTTGACCTTTGTGGATGCTCATCCCCGAAATATGACCATCTTTGACCCATCCTCCAAGACCAACCGTTTGGGGAGGTTGGTGGTTTGGAACATGACTGGATTATTTTCCCATATATTGGGAATAATCATCCCAACTGACTTTCATAATCTTTCATATTTTTCAGAGGGGTAGGTATACCACCAACCAGTATATATTGCTGCTAAGGACAGCATTTTGGCCTTTGTCCTCTACTACTTTCACTTCAATCCTTCGGAGATTTCCGCAGCAGCCACCGAAGGTGCCTGGTTGAAGTTCATCACAGCAGTTTGGGGTTGACACATGAACTCGCCAATGTCTTTTCTTTATCAATTTGAGTATCTGTGACACATATATATTTAAGTGGTTGGCTGGTTGTAAACTTTGTCTTCACAGGAAAAAATGAACCAATCAGGGTCGTGCGAACACAGAGTTAAAAGTTGGTTTATAATCCCCATGACATAAACATACTCACTTTTCTTCCCAATAATAAACATAATAAACCCTAGTTGTTGGACTTATATTTACCAACTTACCAACTTGGCTTTGTACATCCCATCAAATCCCAGTGAATCACCATTGTTGACACTGACACGGGAGGCGAAGCTTTGGACTATCGCCACCAGCACCTTGGCGTTGTCATCTTTGAGTACCGGTACCTGAAACCCAATGACTTGTGGAGAGTGGATCATGTTCTGGTCATTTTTCACAGCTAGTGTTGAACTTGTGGAACTTGATTGTGTGAATTGTCCCTCGTTTACTATGCTGTCCTTGGTCATTGACAGAACTTCCGACGTATGAAAAGACCTTGCTACAGCACCAAAGAAACAGAACTTGTCAGCCCTAAACCACCAAGTACCCAAAGATGTTGAAGTGGGATCAGACGGAACCCTCCAATCACTCAAGAATGGCATGGTTACGTTATACATATTATGTTGAAATTCTTGAGATGATTTTGTTTTAAGCATGCCAACAGGGGTCTTCTTTCTTTTCCCCCGGGGTTCTTTTTGCACCTTTTGCCTCTCACCATTTTTTTCAATCAGGGTATGATCATAGATCATCCCCCCAAGAAACACCCTTTTTTTCTCCATATGTTGTCCATATCCCCATCCATCCCGGTGAAGTTTGAAGCAGGACCAGCTGCTTCCTGTCCCTCTTCACCTCCTTCCTAGTGGATCCGGTGGTAGAGAAGCAGCTGATTGCGGCGACCGAAGAAGGTGTGGATCGCAGCGTGAATTTCTAGCGGGGTGAGGAACATCAGGGACCAGGTTTCAGAGATTGGAATGGATCCAAGATGCTGTGATCTATTTCCAAATGTTCCAAGACTCTACCAAATGAGCTCTCAAGTTGAAATTGAATCATCATGTCTAGCAGATCCCTTTATATCAGTTTATATCCCTTTTCAAATATACCCAACCTTTGTTATCCTTGGCAGGGGAACCACCCCACGGCAGGTGAAGAGGCCTTGGAACGACAGGTTCGACTGCTGATCGGCATGGCTTCCATCTCCGCCTTTGGCGCGTCCCTCTTCACCTCTCAGAGGCGATGAGCGACTTGGGATGTCCATCGAAACAACGCGGGAAGCCTTGAAAATGAATCTTTAAACATGTTTAAACAATATCATATACCCTCTGGTTATTTAACATAGCCATGGAAAATGGCCCATTCATAGATGATTTTCCCATTAATACCTCCATTTATAAGGGATTATCCATGGCTATGTTAAATAACCGGATGGTAATATATTAAAATATATTATCATATGATATAATATCATAAAATATCATAGAATATTGTGTTATGTTATGCTGTATTACTTAAATATGATATCATATCATAACATATTATATCATCAATTTTATGTAATCTTATGTATACTGTATACATACATACACATGGGTTTATGTGCAAATAGACAATATTGTATATGTGTATAGTTGTATGAATATTTTGAATATGTATAGTCGAAATTGTTTTCAGGGGTGGAGCAATTGATTGACCAAATGAAACGAACACGAGCATGTGGAGCGAGTGGTATCATAAACTGATTCGCATGATTTTCAGTAAAATCGTCATTAGATTTATTCATCATTTTCCCGTTGAGAAACTGTCATGAAGATTTGGGATTTCTCTACCCAAGTTACCCCGAGGGTAGAACCTACCGCTGGTTGGATACCGGAAAGAAATCACCACAGTGACGACGACGGAGCGCCGCAGGCCTCGATTTGAGCGGTATATTCGGGAGAATGTCTTGGACCCAGTGCATGCCGCCAGCTTCCCGTCACTCTATGACCTCTACTTTGATGCTCGGTGGAATCTGAGTCGTGATGTTATGAGAATACAAACGTAGCAATAATATAGTATAATAGTAATCAAGATAAACATTGAAAATCATTAAAGTAATAAACTTGAAATAACGACACCTCCGATAATAGTTAGAATGGAAAAAACAACTAATTATAAGATAAAATGGGGGTACCCAAAAATGGTTGGTTAATAATGGAAAATCGGTGTATAAATGGATGATAACAGGGGTACTCTTTAGGACACCTACATATGATTCCTCACCAGCTATGTCGTGCCATGTCAACCTTCGCCGTTTTCGTTGAGGACTCCAAGAGTGGTCAGTTCCAAGCGGTGGGGCAAATCGTGACGGAGCCCCTGGTGGAAGCCCATCACATTTGTGCCTCGTCCACTGGGCTGTTGAGTTTTTTTACTAACATGGATTGGAATGGCTGTTAAATTTTTGGTTTCTAGAAATGATCAGTGATTTTAATTGGTTTTCCGGAAGGTGGATGAAATATGATGAAAATATCTAGTGGATTTTACCTGCGACATTGACCTAACAACCATTTTGGCGACAACAGGGCTCCGGAAATTGTGCACCCAGATGGTGTCAGAATCAACCCTCCTGCCACCAACGCGAGATCTCATATTCGTCCATTCAGTCCATTTCAGTCAGTGTATAATATCCAAGATTATCTAATTATTGATATCTATTGGTATACCAACAGGGTTGTGCCCCTCAGTTATAAGTTGGTTTATAAACCCCATTAACTATAGATATACCTACCATAAACCCTACTTGTTGGAGTTATAAACCAAACAAGCTAACTATGGGGCACCACCTTGTAGTATTGTATTTTGAGGTTTACTTTAGAACTTTCAGCACAGGTCCTGGTCTTGGCTTGCAGCCTTTCAGTCATGGCAGAACCTCACGACTATGCATGATTCATATCCGGCAAAACCCGTGAAAAAAAAAAACATTGAAACAAACAAGCTTACAGTATCCTGCCATCAGCTTTGGGTTTGATGTTTATAGTATTTCAGAATGCACGTGTATGCACGCACATATAAATATAAATATAAATATACATATATATATATATATATTCTATATATATATATACGTATACATACATATACATATATCCATATGTATATATGCACATATAGATACATATATATGTATATATGCATAGATTAGCCAGGTTCGTTGTGAAAGCTCTGAGGTGTGGCCACTGAAGAGTTCGTGCCTCGCCTTGATCCATTGTTGTAGGATTCCAGGGATTAATAATACTATTTATTGTCAATCCATACTATTACCATTTTTTCATATAGTAGATACAGTAAAAAAATAGTATGGTAACATGGTAAATGGTATAGATATTAGATATGGTACATATGCTAGATTAGTGCTACAAAATTGTATGGTAATTCGTGAATTACAAACTTAAAACTGAGAAAGCATCCGAAGAGCTGCAGCTGGATGGCTAATCTTTGAAGACCAATCATTTTGGCCATGGAACATTGCCATAGATCCCTAAGATTCAATCATTTTCACCATGAAGAATAGATTCACATTGCCAAAAAAAAACCTGAAATGTTCGGAGTTTTTCTCACCATATGCCATTCTCCCCCTTTTTCAAGAGTCACCCAAGGTGGCCTTCCAACTGCGTTTGCATCGGCTTCTGTCCATCAATGCTCCAGTACTGCTGGCCGGCACAGCAGGCAGTGGCAAGTCGGCGCTCCTGAGCAACTTGGATAACTTGGCCTGGCCTCGCCGTGAAGATGGCTGTGAATCTACCATTGAAAAAGGGGGATGAACATCCATTTACCAGCTGGTTGGTGGTTTCAAACATGACTTTTATTTTCCATTATATGGGACAATCCTTCCCATTGACTTTCATATTTTTCAAGATGGTTAAAACCACCAACCAGCCAGCTATTTTGGTGTCAACCAGTGGTACAGGATTTTGACCTCCATATGGCTTTGTTTGATAGCCTACTATATATAGCCTCTAAATGACCATAGCGAAATATGAGGATATATGATATTATTGGTGATTTAATCGGAATTGGGGTAGCCTATTTTAAGACAGCCCATGGATCATGGATTTTTTGGATCAATCCCACGAATGGTTGGGATTTCACCATGGTTCTTTGGGTGAAAGTTGGGTTCAAAGCCAAAAAGCATGGTGATTTGATGGGGATCAATGGTGGTCTGATGATTTTCATTCGGAAATAAGGATGAAAAAGTACGAAGAATTGCCCATTATTCCCATTATGACTTGGGACTTTTACCAATTTTCACAGGTACTTGGAGTCTAAGTATACTGAACATGAGTAGAAAGTACAGTGTCAATTCTAGCTCTGAGAACTTCGGGTTGAACATCGGTCCAGGGCGATTTTTTTTTGATCAATCTTTAAGATCCATCCCTATGGGTTTCTTAAGTCTCGGGGTTTCCACAAGTCACCATGTTCATTTCAATACTAAAATGGTCATTCATGACGACTGGATGATGTGGGGGTACCCCAATTTTAGGAAACCTGCATATATTTGGGATTATTTGGGTATCAGGTTCGTTCCCTCAAGTTTCTTTGCCAAAGCCTCCCAAACTGGATTGCCGATTTTTGTCCATCTCAAGTGCCTTGATGTATGGCCCTTAAAAAACTACTGTAATTACCCTCTGGTAATTTAACATAGCTACTGAATATGGCCATTTATAGTGGATTTACCCATTGAAAATGGTGATTTTCCATAGTTATGTTAGTTTACCAGAGGGTAAATGTAATTAATATATCAACCAACAATTGAACCCCCTAAGATCTGAATAAAATTTACATCGAAGCAGTTAGCTAAATCCCTGCCAAAGTTGTGAAGGAATGATGCAATGCTCACCACATAGTCAAATACGGGACCATCAATTTCTAGACTACCAGCTATTTTGGTGTCAGGGAATTTCGGCATTGACACATGGACCAGATTTGCTAATTTTGGGGTGCCCCAAAATTGCTGGATTAATGCAGAATATGACTACAAACCATTGGAGTTTGAGGTACCCTATTCTTGGACACACCCGCATTCCCCAGCATCACTGACGGTTCAAAGATGATTCACTCTGCATGACCCCTGCTTCTCGGTACGACGCCAAAGAGAGCATTTTCAGTTGTATGGTGACCTTCGTTTTCATAGTTCCGCCAGTAGATTTGGTTTATATCAATGACCATTTCAGGAACCTAAATTGGAGGTACCTACCATATAAGGCCTATATAAGGCCTATGGAAGGGAATATCCCCACAAAATATGGCCTTATATGGTACAGTACTTCCATTTTAGGATTTGAATTCCCGTTGATTATTTACCCGTTCATATTTATTTGCCCACTGAGGATATTTGAACGGCTGTAGCTCTTCATCAACAGCCGCTGCCCTCAGATTCGGTGCCAAACAGCTGGAATCTTCACCGAAAAATTCCGCTCGAATCTGTTGAATCTGGAATTTCCAGATGAATTCTATGAGTTCTATCCGATCTTCCATAGCCCTCATAGCCCCTGATGAAACTGTCCATCTTTCGGTGAATTCGAGGTGGGCATGCTGCGCAACTGTCCTGAGCTGGAACCCATGGAGCTGCAGCAGGCCTTGACCATGAACCTCTCCGAGGCGTGGAGAGGCCTTGCTGTGGACCAAAAACCACCAGGGAAAACCAGGGCGATTTCCACCAAGATTTCACCATGACAACAAAAATGGGATCCACCGAAAATGGTGGATGGATGTGGATGCTGTAAATTTTGGCTACGCTCTGATTTACCTCTAATTATGAGGTGATTTGCCATAATTAAGTATTTCAAAATAAAAAAAGAGGGTTACAGTAACCATGAAACCAAGTGATTTCATGGGAAATAACCATGATTTATTATACCTAGACTTTCCTTATTTCCCTTGAAATTTGGTCCACTATATATACGTGTATACATACATACATACATACATTACATTACATTACATTACATTACATTAATACATACATACATACATACATACATACATACATACATATATCATATATCATATATCATATATCATATATCATATATCATATTTATATATATATATATACATATACATATATGTATGTAAATAGTTGTATATTATATATATATTAACATGTGTTCCCCTTTATCAATGTTCATAGGCACTTGGAGGCTTCTAAGGACCAGGATTCATATGTGCCGAACTGGTCACGTTGCACAGGTCACATGGACCCTGGGGTTGACTCAAAATGTCTAACATATTTAGACAGTTATCAGTACAGGATGGGGCCCCCAGGTCTTAAGTTATAAACCCCATTATATAAGATCCCTTAACTATAGTTATATCATGTAGATTATCTACCATAAACCATAGTTAAGCCACTTATAAGGCAACTTAGCTATCTTGGGGGCCCCACCCTGTAAGATGATACAGAAAGTCAACTGAATCTTTACCCCAGTTTTGGACAAAACCAGTGTTTCTTTCCAATTCAAGCAGCAAATGATCACGTTTGAATATGTCATGTTTCAAGGGAATCACATACCAGAAAACCAACGTCCACTACCGGAACGGTAATCCAAGATGGCACTGTTACCCCTAAATCACGTATTATATCATTATATATATATATATATTGTATATTATATATATATATATTATGATATATATATATATATATATTTTTACATGTATGCCAATATTTATATAATATATATATATGTATATATATATATATTTGTAAGTGTTCATTGCCATGTTCGATTGCCAGAGGGCAACAATCACGATTTTTCTTTGTTTCTATCAGCCTGTCCTCAGCATACGGCTCAAATCACCCGCCCAGTGAGCCAGTCGGAATCGGTGGAGATGTGGCAGGACGCTCAGGAGATTCCGTCGAAGGTTGCCAACGCCAAAGGCAGGTTTCAATTGATTTAACCAGGAAAAAGCATCGGATTTTTGAGGATTTAAGCAACAATTTCATGGTGATGTATTGGGATTTAATGGGATGTATATAATATTACATGATATATTTAGTGAGATGTAATGGAATGTAGTGGGATTTAATCATTTGTCAGGGTTGCTCGCTTTGACCTGGGATTTGTTGTAAACTTCAAGCCATTGTATCCGGGGTTCTTCAGGAGCAACCCTGATGGGGACCAGCAACAGATGTGGATCATAGAGGAATAACATGGAATTACCAAATCTTGATACGTTTCAATGTTCAATCATGTTCAATATGTTCAATCATGTCTCAAACTTTGAGAAGTTCAACATATCACCATTTTTTCACCCATGTAATTTCGGAGTTGTTGTTCAGATAGGATGGATCAAAACCTGGTCTATCCATATGGGGGTTACATCCCAGCCATTGCTGTGAAAACCAGGAGATTCCATGACCTGCCAACGTGACGTGAATTTCAGGTTGGCAAAGTTGGCAAAGTTGGCAAAGATCACAGAAAAATCATGAAAAATCATGAAAAATCCTCCAGTTTGTTTCTCTTCAGGTGGGCACCGGGTGCACTTCGCCGAGTTCGGTGACCCCTTTGGCGCACCCAACGTGCAGCCAGAGGTCATCCTGGCGGAGGATCCATGGCCATGGCCTGAGCCGGACGAGGTCAGTCAGTCGACCTTGGAGGTGCGGAACATGATGGAACATGGATACCAAAAGAGAACCCGAAAGCTATAAAAACCTCTATCATAGGACTATAGGACATCAAAAATAGTTCCGGGTTTTTTGGGAAAACCCGGGATTTTGATTTTGGAGCATTTTGGTGATAGCATGTGTGTGTGTGTAACAGAAATTCATCCAACCAGCTTCCAAGATAGCTCAGCAATGTTCGTAGATAATGTGCCTCAAAGACACACAAAATCATACAAAATCAACATATCACACAAGAACTAGTGTATATCAGATACATATATTATACAAAGCATACCACAGCGTTATAAGAACAAATGCATCATGTCATGGCATAAGTAGGAGCTTCTGACTCAACAGTAACACAGCTTATGGGAGGGATGTTTTTTTGAGCAAAGGCGTCCTATACCTCCTTTCGGCCAAATGCCTCTCACATCTCAAGATGAGTATACATACAATGTTGTAAAATGCTTCATGCAAAAGAAAGACTTCAACAAACCCAGAAGCCCAGCTTTTTCTTATGCCAATTGACATTGACCTACAAAAAGCAAGCATCGACCAACTTTTTTCCCGTTGACAGCCATGATACAATGGTTTTCCGGCACCGTTGCAAGAATTGAAGTGAAACATGTATTGTTTGGCCCATTGGAGTTGCCTTCAAAAACAGACCCAAAAGCACCTTTTTTCTCCGGGTTTCTACGCGTTTTCTACGGGTTTCCTGCGAGTTTGAAAACCTGAGTTTTTTTTTTTGGAAACCCGGTGTTTTACGGATCAGGACAGTATTTCTACGCTTTACAACGGCTTTTTCTACCGGTTCTAAATTCCACCATCAAAAAAACATAATTTCCCATCATGGAAAACAAATTTGGCATTGGGACCCCTAAATCCTGGAATTTCCCCCTTTAAGTTCACGTTCAAAGTTGAAATGCGTGGAAGGGTGAATAATTTGGAATATGTCCCCCTTAGAGACCTTGAAAGGATGTTTTTCCACACAGTCACAATTTCCTAATGGGCTGTGAGTCAGAAGGATTTGAAGGCAAACAATGGAACTATACAACAACCCACTCAATTGGTTTCCCACGGACTATGTTTCCTGAATTTCGTTGGTAAACAATGTCTCACAGCTTATGTATAGGATCGCGCCCGTCCATGGGACACATGTCCAAAGGCATCCAAAGGGTATAAGAACTGATGATTTCTTTTATTGATCATTCCATGCGATGAGGCTTCCATAGTCTTGATCTTTTGAGCCCCCACTTGACGTTTTGCTGATTTTGGACGGCGCAATTCCAACTAAGAGGCTTTTCCGGTCCTTCTGCAAAGTGTTTCTTGAAAAACCTGGGTTTTGGGGGAAAACCCGAGGTATTCATCAAGCAGGTGGGAAAAGCCGGTTTTTTTTCAGTTCATGTCCTACACATTCGTAGGATCAAGGTTCCCTAGGTAGAAAATTGCTTCCCTCTGGTAATTTAACAGTTTGCTATTGACAGTAGCAATTTTCAATGGGTAAATCAACATTAATCAACTATCAATGGCTATTTTCAAGAGCTATATTTTTTCCTGAAATGGAGGATTCTCAAGCCACATAGTCTATCATAGGTTTCACTATTAAAGTAATTTAATGTTGGATGAAAATAGGGGTACCCCTATTTTAGGAAATCCCCGTATGAATCATAGCACTCAGCATGGGGTTCCCACAATGGTTAACATGGCTACAATGGGGTAAAGCCATGTAAAGCCAAGGTGGTTAAGCCATGTAACATGAGGATGAACGTGTTTACAATATGTGAGTCAATTTGAAGCCATCAACAATCCCCGATCAAAAAAAAACATCCCGAAACTGTAGTTGCTCATGGCGTTGGGGTACTAAATTCGCTGACCAATTTTTACCCATCCCTAAATGAGATCAAATGATTCCAGCAAAATGATATTGTACATCAGAGATCGCCCACCATCAGTATCAGTAGGGAATCACTTTTCGAGTGCTTATGGGACCTAAATATCTACATATACATATCTTGGATCTAAATATCTCCAAAGCACGTTGTGGATTTCGTGCCTTGGCCCCATAGAACTCGGACAGCCAGGATGCATTCATCATCAAGATGATGGTCAGTCAGGAGAGCAAATTTCCTTCGAGACCGTCCTTCTACACCTACGGATATCCAGGAGCTTTGGCATTGAGCCAACGAGCTGCAGGGGCCTGCAGGGCCTGTTTTTCTATGCAAATAGGTAGCTGGTTGTATTTGAGTTTGGAAATCTTGGAGTGTGTAAATATATAATTGCTGAAAATACAATTATGTTACCTATATGTATATACACTATATATATATATGATATCATATAAAATATTTGCATGATAAGTAATGTATACCAGCACGTTTTACTCTACCTACCTACCTACCTACCTATCTATCTACCTATCTATCTACCTACCTATCTATCTACCTACCTTATCTACCTTATCTACCTATCTACCTATCTACCTATCTACCTATATACCTATCTACCTACCTACCTACGTATCTATCTATTCTATTCTAGTCTATTCTATTCTAGTCTATTCTATTCTATTTTATTCTATTCTATCTGTTCTATCTATTCTATCTATCTATTCGATCTATTCTATCTAAGTCTATCTATTCTATCCATTCTATCTAATATATCTATTCTATCTATTCTATCTTTTCTATCTTTTCTATCTTCTCTATATTTTCTATCTGTTCTATCTGTTCTATCTTTTCTATATGTTCTATCCTTTCTATCTTATCTATCTTTTCTATATGTTCTATCTTTTCTATCTAGTCTTTCTAATCTATCTAATCTAACTAATCTATCTAATCGATCTAATCGATCGAATCGAATCTAATCGAATCTAATCGAATCTAATCGAATCTCTAATATCTATCTAATCTCTATTCTTATTCTATTCTATTCCAATTCTATTCTATTCTAATTCAAATCTATTCTCATTCAAATTCTATTCTAATTCTATTCTAATTCTATTCTAATTCTATTCTAATTCTATTCTATTCTAATTCAAATCTATTCTAATTCAAATCTATTCTCATTCTAATTCTATTCTAAATCTATTCTAATTCTATTCTAAGTCTATTCTAATTCTCATTCTAATTCTCATTCTAATTCTATTCAAATTCTATTCTAATTCTATTCTCATTCTAATTCTACTTCTAATTCTAATTCTAATTCTATTCTAATTCTATTCTCATTCTAATTCTATTCTCATTCTATTCTCATTCTGATTCTAATTCTATTCTAATTCTAATTCTATTCTAATTCTAATTCTATTCTAATTCTATTCTCATTCTAATCTAATTCTATTCTCATTCCAATTCTAATTCTAACTCTATTCTAATTCTATTCCAATTCTAATTCTATTCTAGTTCTAATTCTATTCTAATTCTATTCTCATTCTAATTCTAATTCTCATTCTAATTCTATTCTAATTCTACTCTCATTCTAATTCTATTCTAATTCTAATTCTATTCTCATTCTCATTCTAATTCTATTCTAATTCTATTCTCATTCTATTCTAATTCTAATTCTATTCTAATTCTATTCTAATTCTAATTCTAGTTCTATTCTAATTCTATTCTCATTCTAATTTTAATTTTCATTCTAATTCTATTCTATTTCTACTCTCATTTAATTCTAATTCTATTCTAATTCTAATTCTATTCTAATTCTATTCTAATTCTAATTCTATTCTAATTCTAATTCTATTCTAATTCTAATTCTATTCTAATTCTATTCTCATTCTAATCTAATTCTAATTCTAGTTCTATTCTAATTCTATTCTAATTCTAATTCTATTCTAATTCTAATTCTATTTTAATTCTGTTCTCATTCTCATTCTATTCTCATTCTAATGCTAATTCTACTTCTAATTCTAATCTAATTCTAGTTCTAATTCTAATTCTATTCTAGTTCTAATTCTAATTCTATTCTAATTCTATTCTCATTCTCATTCTATTCTCATTCTAATGCTAATTCTAATTCTAATCTAATTCTAATTCTAATTCTATTCTATCGATTGATCGATCCATCGATCCAACCTCGCAAGGACTTCCCGAAGACGGAGCTGGAGCCCCCAATCGACTTGTTCATGACGCTGGTGAGGCTGCAATGCAGCATTTTATGTGGACCGTGCACCGAAAACCGAAGCTTGGGCTGAGAAATCTGAATTTAGAGCCTCTGGGGAATCAAACATCATTAGTGTTCATTGCCAATTAATGTGATATATATATATATGTAATTAAACGGTTTTTTTTGATGGAAACATCATCTATTGGATTGTCCAGCAACCCATGTTTGATGACACCGGAGGGTGTTACATGTTTATTGTAACCTGGGTTTGTATGTTTTTGTCGACTTTTTCAGAGTTGTTCCACAAGGCAGATCTTGACCAGCAAGATCAAGAAAAAACGCTTCGAGTCCCTGCTTGACAGTGAGTCCACTGACCAGCCCAAGAGTTGTTTGAACTCTGTCGCAAACTATATGCGTTCAGTTCTCGCGGCCACAGCGCAGATTTCGGTGCGCTAGCTGGCGGAGTGTGAGTTTTCTGCAAGATGTTTACGAAACAAATGATAGAAATAGATTGACAGAAGGAATGGATAAACTTTGTATACCATAGATTTTGACGCATATTCGTTACCATATCATCTCCAAATTCATGAGTTGTGACTTCTCTGAATGATGCAGACCTCCTTGCGAGACCGGCGTTCTTTATTTGCAATGGCGTGAAGAACGCGCATTTTGGTTCTTTGTTGATCCCCTGTGAAATAGAGCTTGCAGACATGAAGGATCAGACATAGAAGGACGAAAACCCTTCTAAAGTCCTACCATCCAAATATTCATGGTTTTTTAAAGAAACTTTCGTGCAGTCTTTAGACGTCCAGCTATGAGCGGTCGTCGTGCCAAACTGCTTGGCGCCTTGGCGCTTCAGCAGGGCTCCAACATAGCTCGGTGCTCCCTGACAGATGTTGAATCCCTCCCCCGTAATATTAGAAACCCTGAAAGCCTTGTTGGTGAAACTGGGTACTCTCAAAATTTGATGGTTCATACTAAATATATCCAAACATTAACTAGAGTCTGTGGTCCCCCAGGTCTTTAATTTTGAGCCATGTAGGGAGAAATTAATATTACGGGGAAGGGATTGCAGGAAAAACACAGGTCAGATAGATCAGTTTGGCACACTGATTCAATGAACATGGTGAAGGGAGGCTCCGACTTCTTGTAGATGCTAGGTTCAGCTCGGTTCATCTGCACGAACCCTTGAACCCTTTGCTTTAGTGTCTGCGCTCCCAGAACCGGCGAAGCCAGACCAAATGTCTTGCAAGTGAAAAGGAGCGCTGCACAATGCAGAATTACCAGCCCCGAAGCCCAGAAAGTGGTTCGATTTCCAGAGGAGTTTCCTATACAGTTTGGACCTGAAACCTGCTTGGATGGTGGAGATGGAGAATTTCAGCCCACCTTCGTCCATCAGTAGGAGTAGTTCGAAAAGTTATTCGATCCTTAGATCAAGATATCATTGGCCCTCTGTGGCTATTGGCCATATTTGGGGCAGATTCAATTACTGTACATATATATCATATATATATATATACATATACATGGAGGTTACCTAAAATGGTGATACCCCTAAATCATCCATGTTTATAGGATTTTCCATTACAAACCATCCGGCTATTGGGGTACCACCATTTATGGAAATCCCCATATACGATATGATCGCTTTGGCTATCTTTGGATCATCCTTGATGGAAAGATCGCCAGGGAAGTACCGGACTTGAACCCGGCAATGATAAGCGCTTGGTGGTGTTTATCGATGCACCTTGGCAAGAATAGGAACGCAAAGCCTGGCCAAGCGCCCAAATTTCCTGGAATGGGGTGGGAAATGTGGGAAATACTTCCCGATTGGCTTTCTCCCAAAGTGGGGGATACTCCAAAATTAGATTTTTTCTCAAGCCATTGAGTTACGAGATGTTCCCTGGCTTGTGTGTGTGTGTCGTTCTCAGTGATGATAATTTCCCAGATGGATCCAAATGGCTTTACCAGGGAACATGATGCTCCGATAAAGACAAAGCCAGTTTAGGCGGAGCTTCAGATCCATGAATGATAACGATTGTCGACAGCCACCATCATTGGTGATATCCCAGCTTTTTAGATTCGATTGTCTTATGTGTGTAGACTATATCTTGTATTTGTATCTTAATATGTGCTTTCTGCTACTTACCGGCTTGCTTCCATGTTGTCTTGCACTATCCATAAACTCTGTTGTCAGCAGCCAACTCAGCTACCCTGAATGGGGGAAGTGCGCCATGTGAGCCAGCATATTTTTTGTGAAAAAATCCCTTGCAGTACATAGTCCTTTACACAGATAATTCATGATAATTCTGGTAACTTTGCCATGTCAAAAGGACTAAGTGAGTTGCCATCAACATGTCATTAAGAAGTCGTGAATAATTCTTAGACCATACAAGAAGAATCTGGCAATATACATCAATGTTCCCACTAGGACTTGCGACTTTGACCAAGTTTTGTACTTGGAGGGTCCAAGTACATAATAAATTCGATCTTTTCAACGTGCCCCCCACCCCCCGAAACGCCCATGATTTTTGGCCTCGTGCCTTGGGAAGAATGGTGAGTGACAGTGATGGTTAGTTATGTTCCCACGGTTTTATGATAGCAATTCCTAATGATAGAGATTCGCCATGGATTTCCAGCGTGAATTATTTTTGTCATCGAGCCATATTCCGCCTGAAACACGACTCACCATTTCCACCTGGGGTGATTCCCAGGTCACATCGGTGTCACTGTGTTTCAATTAAAAGATCCGTCATGGTCATCCATGACGACTGGATCTACTTGGCAGTGTGTCAAAACCTTGTACCCCTGGTGAACATCAAAATAGCTGGTAAATGGATGTTCATCCCATTAAAAATGGTATTAATAGGTATTGACCCATCCCCACTTAACTGGATCATTTGGGGGTAGCCCCATGACTTAGGAACCCCCACCAGATGAATCTCAGGACCTTCACCTCAGTACCATCGCCGCCAGTTCTTGGCGGCTTCAGGCCCCCCAGCGGAGAAATCTGGGGAAATCTGGTGCCCATGCTGGGGAAATGTTGGATTTGACATGATTTGACCATGGAATATGGAGATTTATACAACCATGGAAGATGGGGAATCAAAGATGGATGGTGGAAGCCATTGCCCATTGAGTTTGAGGATTTACCTACCAAAAAGATGGTAAATCACCAGGGACTTAACCATGAAAAATGGTGATTACTTCAGAGAAAGGAGACCACAATACCCATCATTGTGGGACATTTACCAATTTTGATTGGTACTTGGATGGTCTAAGTTTTTCCAGGATGACCGTACCGCATAAAAACCATGGTCTTTGAGCATGGCATTTGTTGGGATTTAAGTCTGAACAATGTGGGAACATCGTGGAAAATCCCATGGAAAATCCATTAGTTGATCATCATTTTTCCAAATGTGTCCTTTATTAAATTGCATTGAAATGGCTACAACTGGGGGTATACCCCATTTTCAGACCCACCATATCCAAAACATGGTGACCATATGTGATAATATGTGATAGTTAGGGGAACAACTAAAGGTCATATTGGGTAAAGATTAGATCTTAGGCTTCAAGATATGGAGGTTTCCTAAAATGGGGGTACCCCTAAATCATCCATTTCAATGTCAGACTTTCTCATCAAAAAAACGACTAAAATTTGGGGATCCCCCATTGCTGGAAACCCCCATGTTGGCAAATCGTGGTAAATGTCGAGTGGTAAAGACGAAGGAGTGAACCGCCAAAGAAAACATGACAATGAGGAACTTGACAGCTGGGAAATGATCAGAGGAAATGGCTTGGTCAACCAACTTACAAAAGATCATTGGAATTAACTACTTACTCTTCTTACCCTGGATCCCAATAGTTACTTCTTAATATTGCAATAGTGATACTTATATATGCCCATAGTTTAAACTTATCCACGAACATGCGATGGTTCACAATACCAAAAATGACCAAACCATTTGGGATTCAAGGGTCTTTAACATTTGATTGATGTCCAAATGGAGGACCAACGAACTCATAAAGCATGGAGTCTTACACCTTCCAATTGCTGGGTCCAAGATTTTCCAAGCCCATTCCATTCTCAATAGTGGATTCCTAGACCCTCCAAAAACACCCCCCAAAAAAAAGGTAAAGGTACTAAATTAATGAGGTAAAACGCCATCTTTTCTGGCTACTTGGAGGGTCTAGGTAAATATATATAGATATACACATTATATATGCATATAAATACAGCTAAGTATACATGTGTATATTGTATATATATATTAATATATTATGTTATTCTTTGATTGTCCTTGATTTTGCATGGATTGCATAGATTATCACACCTTATCAGCTGAGGTGGGACAGCAGTACCGAGGCCCAGGCGCGTTGTTTTTTTTTTTCGGAAGAGTGAGGGTAGATTGAAACCGGGAAGGGCACCTCAGTATATGGCTACAACTGGGGGTATACCCCATTGAAATGGACCCACCCTAATATTTACCATATCCAAAACATGGTGACCATATGTGATAATATGTGATAGTTGGGGGAACAACTAAAGGTACATATTGGGTAAAGACTAGATCTTAGGTTTCAAGATGTGAAGGTGTCCTAAAATAGGGGTACGCCTACATCATCCATTTTTTGGGTGGATTTTCCATGAAATAAACCATCCAGCTATTGGGGATCTCCCATTTGTGGAACGCCCCATATTATAGATGTTTTACTCATTGTATATGAATACAAGAAATTAATATGCAACTCAATGGATTGATGGATTATCATGCAAGGTTATATTTGAACATCCACTGCGTTTGGCTGGTTGGTTTGGCCTGCAACTTGGAAAACATGATGTTTGAAGATAATCTCTGAAGATCAGTAGATCCTTTTCCTAAGGTTTCAAAAAAAAAGACAATCAGGCGGAGAAGTGGTGATGATGATGATGACGACGACAATCACCATTATCATCATTACAATGATTATCATTAGTGTACTTGATGATTGATGAACAATCCGTGGCCCATCTTCAAAACACCCAGTGCAGCGATGTGTTTCCGCAGCGTTTCTGCCCGCTCGACTGGTGTAGCTGTGTCGCGCCCCTCGATCCAATGACCAGACTGGACGGCACCCAAGGGCGACAAGTTTCCCACGAAGCGAAACGTGGAGGGCACAGCACACCAGCAAGCAGCCACTGGAATTCAAACAACCAGACAGACATACCAGTAGCAGAAAATGATAGAAAATGGGGGTTAGTCATTCTTATCATCCATTTATAGATCGGATTTTCCATGAAATCAACCATCCAGCTATTGGGGATTCCCCATGACTATGGAAACAGCAGCATGGTTATCGCTGGATTGAGGTTCCAGGCTTGTTCTCGATGGGGATCATGGTTGGGGCATAGTACCCTCTGGGAAACACACAAAAACTATGGAAAATCACCATCTTTAATAGCTAAATCAACTAATAAATGGGCCATGTTCAATAGCTATGTTAAATTACCAGAGGGTATATGATATCCATGTGAAAATTGTTCGAAGTATTTGTTAGTTGCTTTCAGATACCATTCCAGGAGGCAAGTGTCAAAGTTGTCAGGAGTAATTTCTTGATGTTTCTTGACTGTTACTACATTGCGCTGGTGTTGCAGCTGAATGTGCGCTCAAAGAAAAGATCACCCAGTTCCTATGGTTGCATCTCCGAAAAGTCTTTCTGCCATAGCATCTCTCAATATTTGGCCAGAAGACAGGGTCAGGTCCTTCCTGTTGCGCTCTCAGAAGACAAGTTTGAAATACTTTGGATGGAAGAACTCCTGCACCAGTTGAAAATGGTGGTTTATCCCATTATTTTTATCGGGTTTTAACATGTTTTAACAATCCTTTTGGTTGTGCAATATGTTTTAATTAGCTTCAACCGGCTCAACTCGAGTTGACCCAACTGAGATGGTCACAACTCAGGAGAGGAAATGTCACACCGAGCCACGTTTCCACGGTTCCTTCTCCGGGTGCAAAAGTCACCGCAGTGCTTTGAAGAGTGGAGCCTTGGCAAACCGTGGCCCAACCGTAGCCCAAGATTTGGGGAATCGGCCCAACATCATGAACTGCATGGCCATCTAGATCCATTTTATTGATGGGATCCCCTCAACAGGATTTGAGGGTCAAGTTCCAAACTGTCTTGGAGAGTTTTGCACAGACCCAGATCATGGAGAGTTTTGCACTTTTATTGAAGACAGCGTTCCGTGCAGAAAAGCATTTAGGCATGACTTAGGCATGACTTCTTGGGTACAGCGTTTACAATGGTAAATGCCTTCATTAAACCACGGCATGACTTAGGCGTGGCAGCCAGTCGTTTCCTGTTGGTCTCAGGGCATGGGATGTTGCAGCCCACTGGGACGAAAGCTGAGGATTGATCTCCTGCGAAGAGAGAAAGAGGGCGACGAGCAAGGCGATGGGGAATCCCCAAAGATCATCCAAATGGTTACCCGGCCTGGTAAACATACAAAAAGCTATGGAAAATCACCATTTTTAATGGGAAAATCCACTATTTCTATGGCCATTTTCAATAGCAAACCGTTAAATTACCAGAGGGTACCATGAAAGAGGTTCGACTTGGCCATATATGATTCTTATATGATCATATATGCCTATCCTCCATTTTGAGGACAAACCCATTCGGGACATACGAAAAAAAACAATTCTTGATTGGCAGTCATACTGTGGATGTGGCTCACAATCTGAATTCCAGATACTGTATTCTTTTCTGCTTGATGAATCGAAAAAAATGAAGATGGGTACCTGAAAAACAGTTCTTCTTCAACAGTCCCGACTCATAAAACCTGTCCTGAGAGGAATGTGGTTTCATGTTCCCATGTTTTTTTCAGCACCACAAGACTGCCATGGCCGAGTTTCAACTGATGTGGCCAGCTATCTGGGTAAATTTGATCACGACCTCACGTCGCGACCGAACCCTGGAATCATGGTGAATGTATAGGGAAATCATCCCCAAATGGCCGCAAGATTCAGGCTGGTGAAATTAGACAATGATTATCAATGCCCAGATTATGAGATACGCCTCCAGACAAAGCCATGTGGGGCTCAGGCGTGTCCAGAGGATGGTATTGTGTCGTAGGATATATAGTGCTCCCAACTGGTTCGGGATGATTGGTGCTTCTGGCGCAGGATGAAAGTTTGAGTTGATACATGATCATAGTATATCATAGTAGTGTTGGGAGGGTTTATAGTGATACCCGGAAAAAATGTAAGAAACAAATACATCACTTAAGAAACCTATTAAGTCATATTAAATCCATATGTTTTTCTCAAACAGCCAGTGCAAACAAGGTGTCGAAACTCTGTTTGCGACCAGGTATCTCGAAACGGCGCGAGATGCTGACGGGCCAATTTCTTGGGAGAAAAGTCCAGAGGATTTCCTTGATTTCATTATAACTTGAATGGAACTGGGAATATCTCATTTATATCTTTCGGGAATACTCGAAATACTGAACATGAATAGGAACTACAGATGTTCAATCTCATAGCTTCGGGGTTTTTCCCACGAACCGTTCGGTGTTTCCTCTGGATACCCTGCCAAAACTCCGAGCACTTGGCAGGTGCCAAGCTGAAAAAATGGTGAAATTCAACTACCATTTTTTAAAATTTCAAGTGATCACGTTGGGAAGTTGCCAAACATTGCCAACATATGTGTTTATATGTTTTTATTGGATTGAAAAGTTTCGCTCCACACTTCCAACGTTTACAGTGTTCCGCTTGCTGAAAGCTGGGTAACGGCGTTCAATTCAGCCCAATATTCCCTCCTTGAAGCCAGCCTGGCTCAGAGTTCAACTGCAAACTGAAGGGTTTCTATCGCCATGTCCTCCATGGATATATAGTGATGTTTAAGTGCAATTCATGTTGGGGACAAATACATCAACACTTAAATGGATATGTTGGGGATATATATATATTCCATCAACATGTATGTTCCATGGATATCACCAACATTTGGCCGAACATGTTGGGGACACATTCCATGCATGGATGGTATGGAAGATTCGTCATTTTTTTTGTGCACAAAAAGGCTGTTTGCCTCTGAGCTTCGCGTTCCGGGGACTCCCAACAATATGGGATACTCCAACTACGGAAGGCGGATTTCTGCGGAAAATTCTGCCTTTTTTGATGACCACTTGATGGATTAGTGCCTAGAATTTTGAACATGCACTCCACCATGGTCTGTTTATGTCTGTTTCCCGGATGGTGAGTCTGGTTCCGCAGCCTACAGATGTGGACTTCCCCATCCGACCACATTCCATAGTTCCGTTGACTGCGGTGATGGGTCCGAATTGGGGTACACTTCGATCGAGTTAAATGATGTTATAAATGATGTTGATATCTTCACAGCTGTGGCCCTTCAATTTTGACCCGTACCAATGTTGTGACTTCGCGTTCCCAGTCGTCCCGCTCTTCGTGAAATGGCGTTGCCAGGGAAAAAAGATGCAGTCTTGGCCCCACTTGGAGGATTCATGTCGGATATGAGACTTGTTACAGTTCGCCTGTTGGAAGGATGACTGTAGGGTCCTAAACCAAATTTTCACAAATCCGAGATGTTCGTGCTCTCACATGTGCTGTGACATACAGAAACTAAGGGCATTGTGCCAACTGGATTGCTCCGGCAGGTTCCTGCGGCCAATCAGAGCTGGGCGAATGGATTCGTTTTGCTTTGGAATCCCAAGGACGACAATATGCGGCCGGGGAGAGTCGGGAGAGTCTATTGAAAACTCACATCAGAAATGGAGAGACAGTGATAGACATGGATAAACAAAGCCATATGTCATTTTATGTGGGTGTATGTTCAGAATTTTAGCAATCACATGAGTTTGACCAACAATTATATAATAGATTATAATAGTTTAATGACTATATATATATACATACATACATACATACATTACATTACATTACATTACATTACATTAATACATACATACATACATACATACATACATACATAGTATTACATAGTATTACATAATAGTTATATAAGTTATATATATATATATATTATACAGATTATACACAAAAATCATGGATAATCTACTGTACTCCATACGTGATATGCGTTCGAAAAACGGGCCGCCTTTCGTGGCACCAGGATTTTATCGCGATGGCCACTTCGTTGCCATTCGAGATACCTCCTTCTTGCCGTCCCTGTTGGCACCCAACTCCCAGAACTTGGAGCTGTGCACCTTGGTAGATGAAATGTGGATGGAAACCATCTGGGGATGAAACAAACCTATGAAGTTGGATTTTTTTGAGGAACATCCATAAATTCCCAGCTATGGGGGTGAAGATGGTGAAGAGAAGGGTACCAGGGTTTTCACATGTTTTCACTGACCCCCATGAAAAAAACCAGCTCTAACAGCTCTAGCAGCCATAGTTTATGGATTTGTCATGATCTTCATCAATAGTTTGCAACTTTTTGACCATATTCTTTACCCATAGCCTATAGCCATCTATAGCCGAAAAAAACAAATGTCGCCCTGAATTTGACACTGAAGCACTGAAGTGCCATGTCATTCATGGCTGCTCCGCTGAGGCAAACGCTTTACTCGACACTTCTTTTTGGCCTTCATGGAGCCTTTCAGCTGCGGTAGTTTGATACGCCCATCCGATCCCCTGTGGGGAGATATGTGGAGATCAAGCAAGTCTGAGCAGTGGCTGTTCAACCCCAATTGGGTGATCACAGGGGGTTGCAGCACAACAAAAATATTGGGGGGATTCTCATAATCCATTAATTATCAGAAACCCTATGAACCAGTCGGTGCCATGGAATGACAGAGGAACAATAATAACACTTCTCAAATAGACGATGGTCCCTCAACCAGTTTGTATCGGTGTCTGGGCGCTGCAATAAATTTCTATAATCTATCAGGCATTCCAGAATGGATTTGAGGGAAACTGTAGGGTAAACCCATTTTCATTTCTTTTGTATAATTCAACCTGACACCACCCAGCAATCCAAGATGTAACATCCAATTCTATAATTACTCCGATGTTAACTATAGCAATCGTAAATCATCCCCAATTTTCGCCCTTTTCGGGGGTGGTCTAAAGGGTTGCTTTACTATAACATGATTCCGGGTTGCACATGGTTGCACCACCTCGTGTTTCCAGCCCCCCAAACGAGAGCCTCAGGATACCTTCGGAGGCATCGATCCAGAATATCTTCTCCACCATTTTGACGTTGAACCTCTCTGTGGGACTTCCCAACGAGGCGACGGACTTAGCCGCTTAGCCCGGCCATATAGTTACCACTCTCATGGGTTTATGAAATATTGATAAATATTGGCTATGCCAAAAAAGACTATGAGATGGATGATGTAAAAAACATGAAAAAATGAGACCCAAATGGTTTGCGGGGTGGCTTCTGGTATTGGCTTTACCGTATTACACACTGGTAGCCAAGCCTCAAGACATTTTCTCGCACCCGCGCAAGTGATTTTCTGCAGTCTACATGACATGCTTCGGGCTTGAAAATCGGCTGGTACGCAGACCATAGATTGATGTTATTTGGGCCATAGCTGAACCATGCAAGTTTGCTGGGACCCTAATTATGTTTCCAACAGTTGAGTGGGTTCAACGGTGGTGTAACTGCTCCAGAAATTGATGTTTGATGATGTTTGTACAGACAACATACCACAAAATCTGGAAACCTTGAGTTGTACTGGAATGTTCCTTCAAGCCATCTCGAGCCTCAAGTTAGCTAAATGGCTTATTAATATTATACTTATTAATGTTTATTACACATCTCAGGAGCCCAGAGTTTTGAACTACTGGGTTGATAGGGAATTTCAAGAGGATTTTTTCTATAGGGATGCAACCACTTGAGCTGATTTTTTTACTATCTTGATTTCATGGTACACTTTCAGAGCTAGCTACCCCAACAGCTCTTTCTGCCCTTAGCCACTACCATTGCTGCAGGTTCTGCAAAACCTCACGGCGACCTTTTCGCGGATCAAACTACATCCCAACGTGGAGGTGCCGGAGGGCTCGTGCGGATCGTCTGATCATGTCTGATCCTGTACAGCGTTCCTTCCTCCCAAATTGCGTCAGGTTGAAATGATCTGTTTTTTGAGAATGGGGATATGGGGTGTACCCTCCAAATGGATCCAAATGGTGATTTTAGTGGGGATCATTTTATATAAGAATCCATTGGAATTGAGGCTTTCCCCGTCATTTTCAGAAAACACATGCGGAATGATCCAGGTTTAGACTGAGGATCGACGGATTATAGCTGGGTGGCACATCCAAGCGTTGCAAGTCTTGATAAGTCATGTAGCTAGTGGTGACATCCCAAATCCTCAACACATATCTATTAGGTATGAGTCATGATTTGAAGCTAATTTAAACACATAGGGATGTATTCGTCATTCATTACGTATCATTACGTAATAACTCATGTTGGGGAAACATATCCAATTCCCAGCCACCGCCTTGCAGCCTCCCGACAGATCGAGACACCCGGACAGAAGCTCGCGGCCCAACTGCTGCAGGCGATGGAGATAGCACCTGGGGGTTGGTTGGTCCTTACTGGCCAAGCTAAAACCACTCAGTGTCTCGTCTTCGCTATCCCACCAACCAAGCTTTGAGAATGTGATATTTCTGAGCGTTGAAGTAGCCTGCTCGTTTGGGCAGGCAATGACCCTCAAAAGCTTGGGACTTGGGACAGGTTCATTCAGGCTTCCCATGGGTCTTAGATTTACGATCTGATCTAGGCCACTATTTGGTTAAGATTCCCATGTGTGTTAGTCAAATGCAGTCGATTATCATTTTTGTGGATGACCTAGAGTTTCATAACATTCCCAGACTTGTTTCCGAATGCTGAGAAATCGGTAAATTGGTAAATCCAATCAAATCCCGAAGCAAACAACTATACGCGTCGAAGAATGTATATACGATTATATAGGTAAATATTATATATATATATATATTATTGTATATATATATAATTATTATTATTATTATTTATTATTATTATTATATGTATATATGTATATATATATATATACATATGTATGTATATATATATACATATATAACATATAATTATATGTTACATATAATTCTATGTTAATTCATTTTATCATTGGTAAATTTTCCAAGCGTTTATCGGGGTAGTCCTATGGCATCAGGCCACTCTGGCAGTTTGGGCGGAGACCGACTGGGCTACCAAGCAACGTTTGCATGGACTGGCACGTGCCGTCGTTGCACGTTTGCTCTGGGCAGATGCGGCAATTGGACCCAAAGCCACATTTTTATGGTTTCCTGAAATTGAGGTACCCCCAAATCATCTATTTTAGTAGGATTCTCCCTTGTAAACCATCCAGCTATTGAGGTAGCCTCATGACTATGGATTTTATGGAAACCTCCGCATTTGGATCAACATCTTGGGAGTGTTTGGATGTGTTTGTTGGTCACACAATAAAGTGTCGCCATGTTTTGCCGTAGCCTACAGGTTTCCAACCCAGTTTGGCAATGTAATTCGTGCCCTTTATTTGGAAAATGAAACTGACCAACCATTGAAATGAAAAAGAACTTCCCTCCTGGCCATATTTGTTGTTCGTGCGGTAGCTTTCTTGTCTTACATATACTGTAAGTCTATATATGTCCATACTATGCCCCAGCATTTGCATTTGACATTCTGGGTCGGTATAGCTTACTGCATCATAGAATTTGATCATCAATTGCTGCACTCTGTCTTTGATTCTACTTCTGGGTGGTTTTCTTCCTCAAACAAGTCTGAAAATTGCAGACAGCAGAATTGCAAAATGCCTTTGTTTGAAAATATGGTACACCCAACAATGATGGTTCTAATTAGTTTACCAATCAAATTGTCTATTTCGGGGTATACTCCATTTTCGGACAAACCCAAATAGCCATCCTTTTTACATTTTTTGACCTGTTTGTGTTTGTGGATTTGTGGATGCTTGTGGATAATAGGTCAACACTTCAGAGCATGTATGCACGTATCAAGATAGGGCGCATTTTCTTGATATGGATCTGGAATTGTATGCAAATATATAGGGTACCCCTAAATCCATTGGTTTCATCATGATTTCCCTATCAAGATAGTGTCTGAATAAATTATGTATATATGTATATACATATATATATACATATATATATATACATATATATACATATATATCTATACACATATATAGTGGGTCAAGTTCCCATTTTTCGGCAAACCCAAAGTATGATATGAAGTTTGCCATTTCCCATGTCCCATGGGCGAACAGCCAGAAAGAGGTGTCTTTTGGGATGTGGCCCTTGCCTTTTCCCGCGTTCCAGTGGAGGCGAGGGAGAGATGCTGAATTTTCGAGCCATTACCGGAGGTTATTGGAAACCCTCATGTGCTTTCCTTTTTTTTCATGTCTGAAAATAGTGCAGATAAATCGCTTTCTACAAGTCAATTGGATTTAGAAATGGGGCATCTTCGAAGATTCTATTGTCGCGTGCAATTGCCAAGAGGTATCCATTTAACATCCATTTAACATATAATAAGTTCCAGTCCTTAGTGGCAACCGGATCTTCGGCACGTGCAGCGGCCTCGGTGACGCCAGTGAGTGTGACTGAAGGGACAAATCATGAGTTACAACCACTGCAAAAACGCTTGTCGCGGAAGCTTTTTCAAGATTTCG
>Ga0126342_10001981_pt1 | contig 30762 bp, 25 predicted proteins | sample Cyp1metagenome_FD_92528 | JGI IMG/M metagenome (GOLD analysis project Ga0126342, IMG submission 92528) | Coral microbial communities from Lord Howe Island, Old Settlement Bay, Australia - Cyphastrea 1 metagenome | ecosystem: Host-associated > Invertebrates > Cnidaria > Coral ...
GGTTTCCGAATTTCCTAAGTTATGATTGGGTACCCCCAATCATCCAAAATCAGACTAATCATGACTAATCTATCCTTTGATATGTTGTTAGGGATAGTGATGTGGGTTCGTCTGAACATATGGTACCTCTGAATCCATTTTTTAATCATCATCTTCCCGTTTTTAAAAGAAACATTTGGGGGTATACACCATGTTCAGTCAAACCCCGAGGAATATGAGGCCTGGCCTGTTTTTGGAGGCATATCCCCAGCTATGGCGCCTAGCTGTAGCTTCCATCCATGGCCATTGAATAACGCGCCTAGCTGTACAAAGCCGCAGTAATAAACCCATGAGATGCCGCACCTGGGCCGGGCGTTCGTTGTGAGGCGAAATACGATGGAAAAAAACATCGGAAAACTATGGGAAAAATGGGGAAGCTATGGAAAACTATAGGAAAATATGGGAAAATATAGCAAAACTATAGGAAAATATAGGAAAACTAGGGGAGATATAGGAAAACTCTGGAAAACATGTGGAAAACTATGGGAAAATCGTGGAAAAATAGGGATTATACCCACACCGGAAATCAAACATGGCTGACTGAGGAATCCACGAACTAGGCTGGAAGTTTTTAGCTGGGAAATCATCGAAGTATAGCTAGGGGATTTTCCCGCAAACCATGTGACTGATGACACCGGAGCGTATTGACATTCTTGATATAACCATGAATCATGGGGATTTGATGTGATATATACCCAAGTTAAGAGATATTTTTTGGTTTGGAACCTGAAATGTTGATTGGAGATGTGAAAAATGGATGGATCATGGATATATTACCCTCTGGTAAACAGCCACATAACGAACTGGTTAAAATCACCATGCTAATGGGAAATTCCACTATTTCTATAATTTTCTATAGCCATTTGGCCATTTTCAATAGCTTTTTGTATGTTTACCAGCGGGTATGATCTATTCACCGTTTCCTCCGCGGATCCAGGACCGGATCTGATCCAACTGGGGTCCAACTGGGCGAAAATCAAACAACCAGCGAGCTTTGCGAACCACTTTTTGACATTTCAGATATTCCGAAAAGGTTCTACATGCGGCAAGGGGTTTCTTGGATGGGACGTGAATTGAGATTGTAGGTGGCATTCCATCTTTTGAACCTCGAACAAGCGAATCAAATGGCTGTGGTTCAAACAAACATCTCAAAATCCAAACCCCAAAATCCCCAAGCGCAAAAACTTAAACCGTTCTTGGAACTTGGGGTTGTCCAAAATAGGATACCCTTAAAATCCCGTATGTATACAATCATCTTCCTAGTGAAAATTGGACCAATGGTCAGAAACAGATTTGCCAATTAGATCATTACCTGGTTGGTGGTTTCAAACCCTCTGAAAAATATTAGTCAATGGGAAGGATTATCCCATATATGAAATGGAAAATAAAAAATGTTTGAAACCACCAACCAGTTACCAATGTCCATTTTTGGAAGATTTTATCAATTTTACCAAGTACCCTCCGGTTTCATCAGTCATATGGCTTGCTGGAGTTCATGGCTAGTTGGGGGGATTTCCCAGCTAGCCATGTTTGATTACAGGGTCCAGCTCTCAATTTTTCCCTCTATTACAGTAAATCCCCAACCAACACAAAGAAAGATCATCTGCCAACTCAATGAGGCTCCCAGTCATCCAAGTCCGACTAGACCATTTATGACCAGTTTAGTACTGTTTCCCATGGTGACTTGGGGATCCCTTACTCATGGTGACTTGGGGATCCCTTATTCAAGACATTAAAGAACCCCCATTTCCTGCCGTTGCCAGGGCTCAAGAGCACCACGTTGGACATGAGCACTGGGACAGTCAGCACCTCCGCAAAAGCGGTGAGTTGTTTGGTGTTTCTTGTTGTTAAGAATGGTTCATAGCCATGAAATGTATTGGCAAGTAATATAACAATGAACTCTTTTTCCGGGTTATGGCGTATAGAACTATTATGGTTGTATCAAGCGAATGGAAACTGTCCAGTGGAACAATTATTTATAGATGATATACCGATTGAAAATGATAATGTTCCATAGCTATGTTAAATTACCAGAGAGAAATTATGAGGAAAAACAAAGACAATATAATGAGATATCAACAACATGCTGGCTTGACCACCATTATATCAACATTGCATCACCCGAAAAAGAAACCACAAAATCAATTCAGAATATGAATCACCATTAATTCACCATTTAATCCCATCAAATCACCTATGGTTAAACAACATATATTAGACATCACATCAAAAAATGTTCAATTAACATCATTAACATATCATTACCATGAATCACCTAAGATGACAAGTCTGCCATGTTTAATCACCATGGAAAAATCCGCAACGAAACCTGGTCCGGCTGACAAATCACCATTGTTAACCACTACTAACCACAAAAATCACGGCAGCGACGTTCGCCTGCAGCGATCGAAGCCATGTGAAGGGCAGGACACAAATCCTCGAAAAAGCGACCGCAGCTGGGGATGGGTAAATTTTGTTCGCCGTCCTGAAAGTGACGGTGGTTTTTTATCATGGTTAACGGTCGGTTAGTACTGGTTAGTACTGGTTAGTACTGGTTAGTACTGGTTAGTACTGGTTAGTTTGGGGTAATAATGATTAATATATTAATTAATAGTGTTTAATAATGGAACATAATGGAAAATAATGGAAAATAATGGGAAATAATGGGAAATAATGGTTAGTAATGGGGAATAATGGTTGCTATAATGGTTGACAGTGGTTAGTAATTGGGAATAGTGGTGAGAATGGTTAAGAATGGTTAAGAACGGTCAGTAATGTGTCATAATGGTGAGAATGAGAATGATTAATAATCTTATACAGATATATATATATATATATATATATTAATGATTAGTAATGGGTACAGTAATGGTGAGAATGATTAGTAATTGAGAATATGTAATGGTTAATAAGAGCGGTTAATAATGGTTAATACGCCAATACCCGCCGCTAAACGAACAAATGGGATAAGAAATCATAAATGAGCCACTCTCCCGAATAATCCATTCCCCTGTTCATGTTAAACACCCCCTTAAACCATGTTGGATGTAGGGGATGAAATCATATATTTGGGATTATTTGGGATCATTTAGGGGCTGTTTAATAGTAGCGGGGATGGATTTTTAAGTTGAATACACCCCATTCATGGGACACCAATTTATTGAATAGATTCCATACGATTTACCTAAACCAGGGTTTCTGTCGTGTGAAAAATCTCATATTTTCCTGGGATCATTTGGATCAAAAAAAAGGGTGTGTCTTCACATGTCTTCACCTCCGAATCCAACTCGGATTCTCATCCTTCGCCTTGGAGGATTCTCACCGATTCTCACTCTTATTGTATGATGTAGGAGCCGTTACAGCAACTGATACTGGGAACTTGGACCCAGTCACATAGGGCGAAAGGACACACCACCCGAAGCCCGGAAAATACGGTGAGATTTGAAGGGAATCTGTAGGTGGAGGACATTCTATCTACAGGACGATGATGAAAGGCTTTTCCCTTGTCCAGCTACATGTAAAACAATTTTCAACATTTCAACTGTCTGGAATCTCCTCCAGTGAGCTTAAAAGGCAAGTTTGTTCTGGGGTTGGATGGTTTGGGTCCACGAACGAGTCAGGTCATCCACAGCTCCAGTGGTGTTCAAAAGCCTTCAGGTTTTCCATCTGAATTTCCGGGAACAATGGCTGGACCAGGAACACCAGCCATATCTTTTCTTGCCACCTGCCCTTGGCTTGCTGAGCTCTGAAGCTCGGAAGCTCAACCAGGTCAGCCAGGTCAACCACCTGCCCTAGGAATGTGAAGAAAAAACTCCATCCTGGGTGCATCACTGATGGTTCACAGGAGGATCATCATGGATCATCCCCTATAAAACGATATTTTGGGGAAGAAACATCCAGCTCTACCGGCGTTCAGAACGGCTAGGGATACGGGTACCCTTAAGTACCCTGAAAAAACGGTGTTTTGTTTGGTTTTGACTCATTGCCACCTAAAAAATCGGATGTAGCAATGGGTAGATATATTATAGTTCATGGAGTTTAGATGATCATTCCGATTCTTAGGCTCAGTCCAAAATGTCAAATTAGAAACCACCTATCACCCAAAAGATCTTCATGGTCAGTATAGTATAGTATAGTATAGTATAGTATAGTTGATATACCCTCTGGTAATTTAACATAGCTATTGAAAATCACAATTTTTAATGGGAAAATCAACTATAAATGGCCATTTTCAATAGCTATGTTAGTTTACCAGAGGGTAGACCAAAGGATCTTCAAAAGATCAGCACCCAGTCACTTTTCCGCCCAGTTCCAGTGGAAACCCCGAGCCGTCGAGCTGCAGAGTCCCGGCGCAAACGGCGACCTGCGCGGGAAGCGACCTCAAATCGATTTCATGGGATATCAAATAGGGGCTTAAAATATTGTATCATGGGATATAATCTGATATAATACAACCAACTATATACCAACTATAGATATTGTATCATGGGATCTAAATATATATATATATATATGTTATATATATATATATTGGCGACCTGACATTTTTGCGTCATATATATATATACACCCAACTATTATCAACTACACTTTGTCGAAGATGGGTACCATCCCGGAACTGATTTTTGGGCGTCTCCGAAGGGTATACCCCCAGGCTGCCAGGCTATTTTTTCATCGGACAATTGAGAAGCAATGGAGCTCATACCCCAAAAAAATAACATAAAAAATTGTATAAATAGCTTTTCTGGAAGTTTTTTTTCCGATGGAGATTGGTTTCTATGCTCTACTTGATCAGTATGAATCCGTTGGTTCCTGGTTCAGGTTGCGCCATCTGGGGGATCATCCGATGGGTGAACTAACTGAGGGCCCCTTAGGCTCAGCTAACCAGTGAGAACTCGGAAAGTGGGGTGATTCTCCAAGTAAACCAAGTCCTCAATAGAAACCACTGCATCACTGGCTTCACTGACCAGGTGGTGAAGGAGCCAAGGAGTAGAAAAACATACTAAGCCATTTGAAGACAAACAAAAATACTGGGCATACGATCATACGGTATATTGGTATATTACTGAGAATGGGAAACGATAAAATCATACCAGACTCACAGTTTTTTTATGCTCCAGTAGCCTGATGTACTTCCAATTCGAAGAATAATCAGTCACCCTATCGGCCGTATATACCCCATATCGGCTGCCGAAATGAACAGATCCAAAACCAGAAACCAGGCTTTCTAAGGATGGTAACAACTATTCAATATGATTAATGGTAAACTCAACAAATAAAACATCCCCAAAACCACCAAAATCACGGGTTGTATAAACCATATACCCAAATGCTAGGTTTATGGTCTTGAAAATCTTGTCTCCCACTACCCGTATGTGCATCCGAGTACCATCCAATGACTATATAACCATGTGAAAATAAAGAGTTGTATCTATATATGTAAATATAATTATATAATATTATATATATATGGTATCCAAAGGATCCTAACTTGATTGGGGCTCTCATATAGCCCCGGTCCCTCGGGGAGAACTCGCTGAGGTCCCCGGCACCCCGGCCAAGGTTCAGCAGCAGCTCATGAAATGATCAAACATGTTTATTTAAGTTATTGAGGGTATATGATGGTAATATCCCATGCTTACAGTTTCTGAAAATGCAATATCCCTAACAACTCCAAGGATTAAGGGAACCACCAAGTACTAATCATGTTTTGGTGTTTTGGGATAATGTCAACCCATGATGAACAGAGCCCGTTGAGTAGATATAGGATGATATAGGGAATACCCCCTGAAAATGGTAAGGTTTGAAACCACATCAACCTCTTTTTTCCCACGGCCGCATTGGGGCTATGGGCAGCCAATACAGCCACAGTCTCAGAGCCGCACATTGGGTTGGCACAGTGGGTCAGGAAGCTATTCACTGTAACCAGGCTTATGAGTTTATTTCCCTAAACCAGTAAGGTGCTTCAAAGTTTCTCGGAAGTTTCAACTTCTCAACTTCCCTCACCTCTCTCCAACCGCTGCACGTGCAAGTGCATGAGCGCCAAATATTTCTGAATTGTACGTGCTGTCAAAGTAGAGCGATGCGTGCGACGCCCAATGCGCCCAACAAATCCAACAAAGGATTCAGCGCTCAACAGCAAAAAATGCTTTGGGTTCAAACGCGTTTTTCCTGCGTCCACCCCTGCATGATAAAGGTAGTGGTGTTTTGGTAGCAATAAGAAACAATTCCTTCCTGCTTGTTTACCTGTGGCCGCTTGGCCCTGTACATGTAAATTCCCATATGCCTGCAAATGCAGCAGGCAATGTTCTTGAAACTGTTTTGACTCCACCTCGGTAAAAATATTCTTAGCAGAGTCCATGATTTCCACCATCCGGGCATAGTTCCAAAGACAAGTTGCCAGAGTTTTTTCTAGCATCGTTGCCCCTGGCCTGTTTGCCCAAGAAACGGCACGTTCAGTAAGAAAAAATGAAATAGTTTTTCCAGCAACGGCCTTGCTATTCAAAACTGGCCACATTTGCCGATGTCGTCTATTCACTCTGGCAACAGTAAAGCGAGGTTGGCTACAACTGATCTTTCGGGAAGTCTTCCAAGCAAGGAAATCCATGTGAGCGTCCTGAAGAGCAACTTGAAGTTTGTCATCGTACTTGCCTGGACCATTCATGTTTCCCCATAGGCCAGTTTCGCATAGAACAACCAATGCTGAACCATTTAGTGTTTTTCCAGTGCCAAGGTATTGTCCATGGGCCATGTCATGGAGTATCCTTTTCGGGTGTGCCCCTGGAATTTTGTAGACCGCAGAGCCTGCAATGACAGCAACAGCTTGAACCCCAACATTGTAAAAAGCAAAAAAACATTCCCTACTGCTATAACCAAAGAAAACAAAAACATGAACTAAGTCGAGCTTTAAAAACGCTGGACAAGAAATTCATGTCGGTACTCTCGAGTAGTAGACCTATGCAGTGCTGAAGCAGTGAAATCGCCCAGGGTCATCCCAAGCAAGTGATGACGCTTCTTGCAGTTGCAGTAACCGCAAAAATCATTGCTGCGGTAATCAAATAGATTCCCATAGTTTTGGTTCACCCATTTCAGATCCCCCTGCAAGCTGGACAGCATGAAACTGTAGCCGTCTTGCAACCATGGGTACGAACGTTCCTGTGCCAAACTTGGAGTGACCATCATAGTAATACGTTTTGCTATAGCATCCATCAAGTCGTCGAAGGTGTAAGCACATTCTTCATACTCAGAAAAAGCAGTGATCAGAAAATACCTGGACTTGAACGAATTGGATGATGATAGGTCACTAGACCATGCCAAAATTGACATTGACCCACATTCACTGTTTCTAAATGCCTGTACATCATCGCCGTACAATGAAAGTGGAACCATGTTGTCCCAGCAATTTGCATAATTGTAGGACGGGTGTGACCTGAACCAATCGCAATAGTTTCGGCAGTGTTCCCAATATTCACGTACGTGTCCGTCTCCCAGAAGCAGCTTCCGGAAAATTTGTGGGGACCGTTTCCACAAAGCTGATGCAAAGTCATCCGGGAAAATGATAGGAAGGTTTTTGACTTCGATGCAAGACTTCTTTGGGTTCCACATTCTGATAGGAGTAGTGGATATGGTAGCACCAAAACGCTTTCCAAAGGTTTTGATAATAGTTTGGCAATCCCGCTCTATGTTGGATTTGTAGCGACCATCATTTCCAGTGTGGCTAATCTTCCCGACCAAGTCATTGTGCGGAAGTTTTCCACCGAGTGACTTGCACCAATCAACGGCCGAATGTGCCGTCTCTTGCGCCTTAGTTCGGGGAATCACTTGGCAAACCCATTGTATAAAAACTATTTTTTGGGGGGCATAACTAACCATAATCAATGGGAATTTAAGGATCCTAAAATGGAGGTACTATGAGGTACTGTACCATATAAGGCCATATTTTGTGGGGATATTCCCTTACATAGGCCTTACATAGGCCTTATATAAATGGTAGGTACCTCCATTTTAGGATCCTGAAATTCCCATTGACATAAGGAGGGGTGAAATTTGAAACGTTAACGAAATATGGTTTCAAGGATCTGTTGTGGCTGAATTTTTTCCAATTGCATAATTCTCTAGCAATAATTCCCACAAGGGAGCAGGTGTCACTTGCTTCCGGTCATGCCCCTTGGTCGCCTCCAACACATGAGGGGCAATAAACGGAATCAGCCGAGGTCTCTTCGAGCAATGGGTAGTGCCGCTTGTGTCCTGCAGGGCCCCCGGCGTTTGCGGGGGGTGGCTGGACACAGTTTTTGTGGACACAGTTTTGGATCATCATATCCACAAAAATTTCGGGGAGATTATTGTGGGTTAGCAATATCTATAGCCAAAAAAAAAGTCCTGCGCATAAGGATCTGCGGGACAGCGTCCTGCCCCAAAATGTTGAAAACCAATCATATTTGTGTTGATTCTGGTGCGACAAGATTGAACGAACTGCGTGAAACAAGTGAATGTTTGTTCACCGGCACGGGTGTCAATCTTTGAGCACAGATCTCAACCAGCACGTGTTTGATTTCACAAACACATGGTATACACACTGCATGGGACCCGACCTTGTCACAGCCCCATATGGAAAACACATGGAGTTAACATTTTTTTTAGTATATAGCAATAATATGGCAATAATGATATATAGAATGTTTTTTGGGGGTCTCATGTCAAGGTCTTCACCCCTGCAGCCATACCCCTGTAACCACACTGTACTGGGTGCATTGCATTGGCACCACCAGGCAGCTACACACCCCATATATTTCATCATAGTTCCATCGCCTAAGGCTCATTCGTCGTCAGCCTGGAGACAAGGACAGACTAGTCTGAAGAATCTGACTGAGGGCAGTGGGGTGGGGCAAGAAAACGGTCCAACATCCCATATCAAGCGAATGTTTTTGAAATACCTTAAATATGGCATTGTATTGTGGGGGCAACTTTGATTCTGGTCCCCACCTCTTTGTCAGATTTCCTCTTCTTACCACCTGACTGCTTGCAAAGGCCAGCAGCAGCCGTCGCATCCCCCAAGTAGGAATCCCTGATATCAGCTGCTTCCACCACCACCAGTCTCAGCTGGTCCTCATCGATCCGCTGCTTCAGATCCTGCAACGGCCACTTGGGAAGGGTTACAACATTACCTCAAAGACTGGGGACAACTCGAGGTTGATCTAGCTTATACCATGATCTATTTAGGTCCTTCTTGACCTTGAACTGCTGAAGCTGGAAGTATTTCTCTTCAATCGCTTGGGAATGTTGCTCAAGAAGCTTTCCTCAATATCATCCCCGACCCCACCAGTGTTCAAAAGTATCATGTGGATATATATATATACACATGTAACTTTGTGACTGACTTGATCGATCTTAAACATATTCAAGAGTCGCAAGGTATCTTGGTGCTTGTGCTGAAAGAGTCGGATTGGCCACATTTTGGATTCCTTTAAGTCTTTCTCCAGGGCTGGCATTAACCAATCGAATGCACCCATTGGATCGCCATTGGGGCACGGCATAACTTTGGGCCTTAGATCAGAACAATCTGAAATGTTGATATATTTATATGGAATTTAGGCTTGTTAAACATCATGACACATATAGAAAACAGTTTGAAGGAAAATATAATATATATGGGACAAAAGACCTGGGTGCTTTCTTGGGCTTTTGGTATCCCAACACTGCAGCACCTTTGCCTTTGCCCTTTCCCTTCGACTCCGGTACAGCTGGAATCACATTGCCATCGCCCCCAACGCTCGCAGGAGCTGCGGCCTTTGAGACTGGAGCGGCCTTTGGATCAGGAGCTGCCAGGGAGACACCTGAATTGAACCCGGCCTGGTTGATGAAGCGCTGTGCGCCCTGTCGGCGGGATTGAGACAACCCCCCCATCATGATGCTATAAAAAAAACTTTCAATGACCTTACCAAACCCCAGTGTGGATGGATGATGTTGAAATCAGAACCGACATTTTTCACAATTGTTGGATTATTATGTCGCCATGTAACAGGGCTACCATAACCGGCCTCACTGCTAGCATTCATCCTAGCTCCAACGGAGAAGGTTCGAGTCTCTGTGTGTTCCTCCTGCTCTGACTGGGTCAAATCGAGGAGTACCTAAGTGAATAGGAGGTGCTAGGTAATCAACAGGAACTGTTCCCATGATTTGCAACACATATGAAATAAGAGCAAGATACCCAATACATTTTGATACCATCAAGTTCTGGATGGTTCTGGAACAAGCCCTCCTGCTCTTTTCGGGTTATGAGCTGATCAACAAGGGTCGTGTCATTGCCATAGAGCACCATGAGCTGTGCCCGCGTCTTCCAACCTAAGTCGTGCAACATATCCGTTGCTGCTAGGAGCCACTTGTGACGGTCAAGGACATCTCAGCACCCAGCCATGCTTCTTGTCACCGATGGTGCGGTCAGTGTGGGATCTCTGGTAGGTAAATTCCAGCCTTGAGGCTTGGAGTCTTAGAGACTGAATCTTACATAAGGGGTGGCTCGGGTGGATCCACATGATATATATATATATATAATATATATATATATAGGAACCACATATATAATATTCTTGTCATATCTTGAACCATTCAATTACATTTTGATTTCACTATTTTTTTGCGAGTCAAGTAGCATGGAGAAATGCTTCCCAGCTTGCAACCATGTGTTGAACAGGGCTGTTTTGGCCGTCTTTGAGTTCTCCTCACAAGCCTTGTTCCAAGCTTCGATCACACAATCTGGGATCTCGTTGGCCTCTGGATTCTTCAGCTTCCTGGGGTCAGGCGTATCACTGGATGGACCCTTACACTTAAGTTAATTCAGAAATAAAGTGTGCAGCATCCATTGCGTGTACACAAGGGTATGTTGTTTTTTTGGGAACCCCCTGCATCACCAAAACAATAGGAATTGATTTTGAACCATTCTCCCATGGACGGTTCCGCCTCTTGAACTCGGCTTGGTGAGCTGCTCGTTCATCGTAGGTCTCTGGAACCACTGGCGTCACCTAGAGTTGGAATACCCATACCCGCTGCATTCTATAGATTCTAAATGGGGAAACCTCACTTTTAAATAGATGATTTAATGGAACAACATCCCATGGATTTTCAATCCCATTTGATTGCATGGTAACGCTTTTAATGGATCACATAGCTAAATATGGAGATGTCGGAAAATAGGGTGCCCCAACAAGCCTTAAGCCTATCTTTTTTTGTTAACACCCTTACTTGAGGATTCCATGCTCAATTTTCTTGCAAACCTAGTCACATTAGATCCATCTTTGACTGCAATGGTAAAACCTGAAACTTCTTTCGACCCTCCAGGCCGGGCTGTCAGCGGGACAGGAGGGGGCAGTGGTGAAACCTTGGGCTCCACTGCAGGCGGCAAGGCAACTGTCACACTCTTGGACACTGGTGTAGGGCTGCTTGCCTTTGCTGGGGACGGGGGCAAGGCCACTGCAGGGTGCTTTGCAGGGGGAGGTGCAATGCGCAAAATGCCAGCTTTGGGCAAGGCGACTTGCTTGGGCTCCGGTGTGACGTCCTTGTGCTCTGGGCTGCTTGGCTTCGCCTTTGGAGGGGGCTTCACATATTTTTGAACCCACATTTCCCAAATTGGAATTTGATCAGTATCCTCAAAGGTCCATTCATCATCACCCGTTTCCTCACGCTGCACCTGGGCAAACTTTTTGAACAAAGGGTGACGTTTGATCTCCTCGAACATTGCATCAATTTCATCATCACTCTTACCGGCCAACTCCTGAAGGATAGCGTTTTCAAGAGCAATCTGATCCATTTCTTCATCAGTCAGTGCGCTCATCTTGTTGGCAAGGCGGCGGTCAGCCATCTCTTGTGGGGTAGGTTCATGTGTCCCTGCAGGTGATGAAACTGGACTTGAAGGCATGGGTTTCAGTCTGCGGAGTGTGGCTGCTGCCTGCTGGTTGTCATGTGTTCGTTCACTAACGGTTGCCTTTGCTGCTGCCCTTGCAGGTGTGGCCACTGGTTTTGGCATTGCTGCTTCAGTTTTGGCTGGTGGGTTCAGGGTCGGAGGTGGTGCCCCAACCGGTTGCTTGACTGGCACAGCAGTCGTTGGCGCTGCAGGGTTTTCCACACGGCTGTTCCCTGACTTGGCAGCAGTTGGGGCCACCTTCTCAGCTTTGATCACCACAGAAATAGATGGACGTTTCGAGGTTGGTACTGGTGCTTTGGCTTTCTTGGGGGTTTCGCAGGGATCGAACAGCAGCTCACGTTTCACAGAAGGCTTTGGGACAGGAGGAGGGGTAGTTGTAGCTGCTTTCGCAAACTCCACTGAACCAAGTGTCGATGCCCTCGACAGAACTGTTGGTGGCGTGACGGGCCTGGGCCATCACAATCATTAAAAAAACTATAATAATGTTGCAACTGGCAGGCTATACAAGGTGGAACAGGCTATACAAGGTGGATTATAGATAAAAGTTTGTTTAAAAAATATGGATAATGTGGGGCTTATAAAACTTGCATGGTGGGCATAATGCAAAACTATTCGCGTAAATTATATGCGGTCTAGGAGCTCGAACGCCAAACGATCATCTGGAAGTGCTGGAATTGTAGGCAGTTCATCGTCCCCATCATCCTGCGTTGCAATGATATACCAAAAAAGAACACTTTCTACAGTAATTACAGGACCGGTTATACACTCTATAAGTGGGGTTATAAGTATCTTATATCTGGTAAAGGGCCATAAAGTTTTTAAAGTTTATATAGACATTATAGAAGAACATGTGGGACAAATCTGGTCGATGCGAACCATGCAGCCCCAACCCAGGTTTCACCATCACAGTCCTCAGCAGTGGCCAGTGTGGCCGGCGTTGCGACCTCTGTGGGAGCCTGAGTCTCCGAAGGTGAGGGCGATGGAGTTGCAAAAGCCTCGCCGGGCAGAAAATAATGTGAACCACAACTTAAAGACACACATATGGCATATTATACACATGATGTTTTTATTTTTTGATTTATAGCAAATGTTTTTCCATCCATCCACCAAAAAGACAACAATATCCCAAGTCCAGCCTGCATTGCACCTGGGAATCTGGCGAACAAGTCTGACTTTGTTCGAGCATCCGTTGGTGTAAAGGCAATCCCCGAGGCCTCCATTTTTCGAAAAGGCAAATCCATGAAACCTAATGGAGTATCCATAACATTCCATTGACAAAATGGTAGTGTCTACTAGCCTGGTCGGTAGGCATGGTCCCAGCACGCGATGGGTTCATGAAACACAAATGGCTGAGGTAACCCACAAAATATTTCAAAATGTTTCCGACGGGTTTCCGACGGGTTTCCGACGCCGGTACCTCATATGGCCCTCATACGAGGTACCACCCCTGTAGTTTCCGACGGGTTTCCGACGCACCCCCCAACCATGGACTAATCTGAGCTGTATGTTTTCTCTTCTGATGCGGTGGCAGTCAGCTCAGCCAGAGTGTTGACATGCATTCCATGGATAATCCCACATACGGTACCAGTGTCAACAACCAAAATGGTTTTTGCTAATAGTTTTTGTTCAGGAACCACCTCATGGAGTGCAACACTTGACTTTTAATTTTGTTGGAGATCGTGGTGAAGCAATTTGAAGACGATATCAGAAATAAAAGAGATCTCATAAATCATTGACTTGATCTCCATGAAAAGTTTGGGATTTTGTTCATCCCTGGTTTCGCTCTTTGAGCATCTGGTAGAGGTAGTCCTCGACTTCACCGAGCCTGGGCCAGAGTACCGGTGGCTGGTTTGCAACGGGGCATGGCTGTGTTCATGGATGGAAAGAAGAACACTTCAAATAGGTTCCATAATTTCCCACATTTGTTCATAAAATTCATAAAAAGAATGACTGATGTATGCAGCTGGCTTCCAACTAGTATTGACGATATGTTATGCTTATACAATGTACAATCACCGCCTTCACAAACTTATATGATTTTGGTTGGGTATGATTTTGATTGGGGGTTGGGGGAATCTTTATTATTCATTTTATTCTGGGTTTGTGGGTGCTCCCGTGTACCTTGTTTCATGGCCCAAATCATGCACGAACCCAAAATGGAATGAGGCCCTCGATTTTAACTATGTTACATGCTAGCCGCGCACATTAGTTGCGGCATGGAAGAGGCGAACCCACCATCCACTAAATTAAGTTGATACGGCATGAAATAACCACAGCTAGGTTGAAACCCAAGCAGCTTCGCATCATCCCATGAATCTGCATAGTCCAGTTCGTGGCAGGGGTCGGGAGAACAACGTGCGTAGGTGGTGAAGTTCCGGTACACCTGGGTGAAAAAGGAGTTTCCCCACCCACAACTTCAAGATTTCCAATGGTTCACCGCAGCTGAAACTACCCCATTGAGTGCCTAAACTTTAAAACGTTCATGGCATACATACGTGTGGTTGGATTCCCAAATTGTGAAAATGTCGAATTCCCAAATTCATTTTATATAGGTTCACTGTGATCAGAACAGTCTACAGCACCTATCGCATTGCATGGGTTCTCTGCATTAATTAAGCCAATCCCATGCGTGGTAAATCGTACATGATCGCCACCTAGGCACTGCATTGCCAAAGGACGGGGTATACACTTGCGTTGCCTTCAGCAACGGGCTGCCTTTAAACTTCTTTTGCCCTTTGCCATCTGTGTAGCGGACAGTAGAGCGGGACTTCGGGAATTGAGATTTGTCCAACTTCCTGCAAACATAACAGGGTGTGACCCCCAAACAATATTGAAAATTTGGTGCGCTCATGGACACCTGAACCACGGATGATGCATTCCTTTTTTCATACATGCAAGGTGCAAAAAATATATATATTTTAACCAGAAATATGAGGTAGCTAGTTCAACAAATTGTTGAAACCTATTTGAAAATATTTGAAAACAACTGCATAGTTCAGTCCTGAATAGGCGATAGATGAATGGGTCGGAGGAAAACAGTTTCACCATCTTCCATGTTGGTGCACCGTACATGCCAAGCCACATGTTTGGGGCGTGGCCACCCCAGCGCTCAATGAGCTCTTTGAATCGTGGCATCTCAAAGATCTTAGTACCCGGATAGGGGTTTCAGTAGGGTGGGGGTGGGTCTCATGTCAGGACACCCTATTGCTTTGGCAATGCAAACAGGAACCTAAATTTTAAATCTTCTTTTAACTTCCGTTTTGAAACAGAAAAACAGGGCACCCATTGGCAATCCTAAGGGCAGGGCGATACTTGTGGAGGGGTTTTCCATCACCCATGTGGCGCCATTGAAGATGCATATCATGAATAGAAGAACAGCCTGGGTATGGTCAGCTCACCATGGATTGATCTTATGACAATGAGATGCATGCATGGTATAACATGATCAAAAAACAATTTGCAGACACGTAACACGTACCAGCATCAAATTGCCTTTAGCAACACTCTTGTAGAACCTCAGCAGTAGATGAATTGAAAATCGATACCCAATTAGAGAGAGCACATGTGCGCATCTCTGGTATAGCGGTATAGTCAATGGCCATTTTAGGAACCTAAATTGAAGGTACCTACCATATATAAGGCCTATGTAAGGCCTATGTAAGGGAATATCCCCACCAAATATGGCCTTATATGGTACAGTACCTCCATTTTAGGATCCTGAAATTCCCATTGATATAGCCTAAAAATAAGTCTAGCAACTGTCGTCCCAATGGATCTTCGATTGTTCGTCCTGAGGTTCCTCTGTTAACTATCGAAAAAGTCGAAGATACCACACCAGCGAATAGCAATCCACCTCTCTTCAGGTTCATCGCTGCATACACGTGGCGAATAAATCCAAGAGGAGATAAGATGTCCTAAGTGAAAACACATAAATTGTTAATCGAATAAAACTAATTCAAGCCCCATGTACAGAACATTAAATATTTGATCCAAGAATCATCATTGGGAGTCAAAATTATATCCAACGCCACTGCTGGTTCACCATGTCCAACAAACGCTCGTGAGATGGCACGTCGTCCGGCAAAACAATCCACACAAGAGAAGGGGGGAGGAGCCACAAATGCCGTAGCAATAACCTGCATGATCATGAACAAGCGAAAAGGAAGACACCCTGGCTTGGCAGGCCCTAAGGGCTGGGAAGGTCCTCGGGGAATACCCTCCACCACCTCATCATCCATGCAACGCGTGCTTGGGCGCAGCCTAGGCAATGACAGGTGTAAGTGAATGAATGCACTTAGCCGAAATGAACAGCTTAACTGGTTGAACATGTTCTTATCATGATATTTCCTTAACTAGTTGAACGTGTTCTTATCGAGATTTCAAAGCCTAAGCAGAAAAAATCCAATGGTGTGGATGGACATGACGAAATAATCAGATTTGCATAGGCTACATGGGGCATGCCAGGTGTACCATGAGTCCTTGTGAAAATGGAAAAAGAAGGAAAATACCATGGGACACCCTAGTTTCCCCTTAGAGGGTTTGGTGGGTTGGCTAGGACCCATGGATCTTATTTTTCCTTACTTTGAGGAACCCGGGGATGAAGGATAAACCCTGCCCATGCAATACTTTTACATTGCCCCGGGGATTTAAGCGCATACATTTACAATGAAAATATATAGTTTTCAAAACCATATGGGGTATCTTTGATTATTAAAGACGGGTTTAAACCTTTGGGGCTCAACCTGCTGCTTCCAGGAGACTCCAGATTGGTCTTCTTTGGCGCTGGCATTGTGCGGTTACCTGGGACACATACGGGGACCACACAAGGCGGCAGGGGAATGGAATGGACTGTCGTTGAACGGTTTTTGTGCAGAAACAAACCCATTTCAGGGACAGTTTGAAGAATCGGCTGTTATGCAACTGGGTTGCTGAGATTAGGTAGGCCAGGTCAGAGGTGATGATCTCAACCAAGAATGCTAAGCCAAAAGAGCTGGCAAGTTGATCTCGCGATATATCTCGATCTCAACCCAAATTAACACTGCACATGCCATGTTATGCATTGGCCAAGTGTTGTCTGAGCTGCCCCAAAAAAAAACCTAATTTTCTATTGTGAGTGGCTGGCTATGACATCATTTTTGAACATGCTCCTGGCTTAGGCCATCAGCGATTCGCCTTCCCTGGGCCACCCTCAAGGCAGCAAGGGACACTTTGCAGTTCGGGTAATGAATTGGGACTTCAACATCCTACATCAACACCCCCATGTTTGTATGGAAGCGGAAAGGCACCCTGCACTAAAAACAGGGCACCATGGCTCAAACATTTCTGGAACCATCATCTAGGCCCAGGTGTTGAAAGAAGATAAGTAAGTCTGTGGTGGCATTCGCGATCATGGCAATAAAACACATATATAAAAGTTAACAATATATTTTTTGAAATATGGGTAGTCTAGCTAAATACCTAACCGTTGCAAGTAGCTGCCACACAACAGACCACAAGAGCGACTCCAGCCCCCGAGCCTGAGTGTTGAAACAATGAGTTCATGTCACAGCCATAGTGAAACAAACAGCTATGCATGGTATAAAACAACCCAATTAGTAATTTATAGGTTGAAATAGGGGGGCCCGCTTCAATTGAAGCGTTTCATGTGTCTTTCTTGTTTCTAAAAGTGCCGGTCCAAGACGACCTCACCATGCCATGTTGGCGCCAAAATGCCGTGGCCTTTCGTCCTAGTTCCTTAGCCCCTTCGACATCACCGGGGTTCAATTTCAAAGCATGTCTGTAAGTATTCGAATAAACATTGTTGAGGGTAATGTGAGGTGGTGCTGGCCTCGCATCAGCTGGCATGTCAGTGCTGGCACCACTCCCTGATGGTGGGGTGGTCGGCCCATCCGTGTTGTCTGTCGCTGCCATCCTAACTGCCCTTGAATTTTGCTTCTTCTTTGGCCTAGAGGGTTCATCATCTTGTTTTGAAGACTTGCTCTTGCGACTCGTTGGACTCTTGACATGCGATGTTTTTTTCGACCTGGATTTGGCTTTCGCCTTGGGTTTGGCTGCTGCCTTGCTGGTGGTTTTCCTGCTTTTCGCCTTTGCTGCCGATGTCTTTGGTGCTCGTTTTTTCCGACTTGGTTTGGTAGGTTTTTCGTCATCGCTGTCGTCCCCCACCTCATCGGCAATGGCCTCTGAAGTCCGGGTCTTCCTTCCACGTGGCTTTCCCTGTTTGGAAAAGTCAGGCAGAGAGGCTTCGGCAACCATCTTGGCAACTTCATTTGCAAAGGATGGCTGTTCTGGAACATGGTATTTGTATTCCCCATGGTCATCTTGTGTTGGACCTGTCGCATTGGTGACATCTTTCAAGACTGGAGGTTCTGGCAATGGTGGCATATCTGAAATGCCTGCATCCACTAACACAGGTGTTGGTACCTTGGGACTCACCTCACAGAGCTCTAGCCCAGACTCTTCCCGTGGTGGTGCACCCACGGAGCCCGACCCAGAAGTTGTAGATGGAACCAAGGGCACATGTAAGCCATGTACTGAATGATCATCGAGGCATACGATATCAGGTTCACTACCAGATTCCCAATCATCAACCTCAACTTCAACAAACGAACCCCAAGACCCGTAGTTGTCCCATGCTATGCATGTTCCCCCAGTGTCACATCCCTGACCGAGCGCTGCCAGGGAGCATGCTGATTCAAGCTGAACTGATCGCACGGCACCTGCAGAGGGTATGGATGGGTGATTTTTTTTTTACGTATGCTACAGTTGTAACCCTTGAGTATTATGTACATATATTAGATATATATGCGTGCTATATATAACTATGTGTAATGCCTTAGTTGCAGGAGTTATAACCCCGGTCATTTATAATTGTTGAGGGCCATAGCTGCATGGGTAGTGGTAATTCTGGATGCATCATGCTTAACAAAATTCAATCATATGTACGGTTCTTACAGTGATTGGGCCTTCTCATCATCTGAAATTTCTTGAATCCCAGGAGGCTCCGGAGGGCACGAGGATGATGAATTCTGGGATTTGGGGAAGTAGAAATCCCATTGTTCCTGGGTTCTCGGCTGTGAGTCCGGGACTTCATACGCAGGGATCTCCATCACATCCGGCTCGTCAAGGTTTGTAGAAGCAACACCTGAACAAGTCTTGATAAAAAGATTGCATGATAAAGTATTTTTCAAATGACTGTTTTGTAATTGAACGGAAAACTCATATGGAAACACACAGTAACACTACATTGGATCTGGACTTGGTTGGGATAAGTAAATTCTGTATCACTATGGCTGATCATTTGGAACTCTCACCAGCACAAACACACATCCAATGTATATGTGCATGTCTTTGGTTCTGAGTTATAGACTTGATGCCGGTTCATCCATTGAATCCATTGCCTAAGTTTCTGAAGTGGATCACCCACCAGGTTCTTCAAAACATAATGTGCATGTGAACCCTAAAGCATGGCTGAGCTACCTTTGGACTGCCCAGGCCAGAAGATCCTACTGCAGCATCAGCACCTATGCAGAGCCGGGTCTCCCGTAAGTTGGATGGGAACAAGTATTGAGGTCAACACGTCGCGCACACACACACACATGCCTGCTTCTTCGGGGGGCGTGATAATCTCAACATCATCATCATCAACCATATTGACCGGCTGGGCTGTTTCTGGAGGGGAGGATTCTTCGCCAGCTGGAGGATTTTTTTTGGAACCCCTGCAAGATGGCCGCGCACGACGCTCACATGGGCGTAGTACGACCAAGAGCGAAGCTGCAACCTTAATTTTCGTAACATGGATTGCGCGAAGCTGGCTATACGAAAACTAGCACCTGTTAATAAGCTGCATACTTCAAACATAAGATATCAACTGCAAACACAGTAGCTCTGCCCCGAGTCTTGCGTTTCAATGCTTTCCTCCAATAGCGACGGGTGTAACTCAGCAACTCATACAAGGTAGTAGCTTCATCACATGCCCATGTTTTCCTATCCCGTTGGTAGCGTTTCTTCGACAGCCCATTGTTCGAAGAGTCATCAAGCATCGAGAAGACATTCCTCAGGAAGTTCTGCGTGTATTCACCTTATTTGCCCCGCGGGGGAAGAACCAATGGAACCATAATAGTGAGCGACAAAACAAACAAAATACGTGTGCAAGCGTGTTGTGCTATTGCAACTCTAGGATCCTTCAGGTGATATGCTAAAGAGGGCAAGCACAAGGTCGAGGTATGTTTCCAGATTGCCAAAGTGAATTTTCGTGCTGTCTAGATCCGGAAAGAGGGTGTTCAAGGGTGCTGGTGATGTCGCACAAGTCATGAATGCTGAAGAAGGAAGATGCATCTTCAGGATGCCTCATGGTTGTCATCAACATGCATCATTAAAAATTGCATACCGTGTTTTGTTCAGCGACTTGGAAAAACATAGAAAACTGGTCCAGCCTATGACTTCATCCTCCCGGCCATCCATTGTAGTGGACAGTTTCTCCACTCAGCCCGACCAGCTGTGAGCCCACATTGCAGTTGAGGCAATTATGATTTCTTTCCATCAAAATTGAAAAGACACACGTATTTCCATCATCATGTTCTGAATCTTTTTTAAAATGAATTGAAGCGAACCAATGCCAATGGATTGTTAGTGCTTTATCATTCTTAAGAACTTGACAACCACCACCCCATATCAGATTCCGGAAGGGTCCTCGCTTTATGCGTGGCCGAGGCATGCCGGCGTGCTGCTGGCTTCCACATCGCGCACGCTTGTCGGAAGCGGAGAAAAAAAATAACTTATCGAAGAGTAAGAGGTTGGGTATACCTGGGTTTCCTAATGGAAGAGGTTGGGTATACTTGGGTTTCCCAATGTTGATATAGCTCACCTAGGATGTTTAGATATGATTGCCTCTCATCATGTGTTTGGTTCATCTCACCACCCCTGTCAGCCAAAGCGGCACGATGGGTACATGGATTTCGGTACCTCGGTACCTCGGCCTATGTTCCCCGAGGGCCCCGACCCCTCGCTCAGAGGTTCGAGGTACGGAACCCTCACTCAGAGATACCGGTATCTCTTTACCAGGTACGAATGACCCTTAGGGTAGGATATTTATGGGATGATATAGCCTATATAGTTACTAACTTCTGTAAACCATGGTTTAGTATTGGATCTATTCATTTTGGGCTCTCAGTGCCAAAGCCCGCCTTTCCGGGGCATGCGCTCTGATTCGTCTCCAAGCAGATCACATCTCGCACATTCTCCACCTGTTGGGAGGTGACAAAAACTCAATGGGAATTCCAGGATCCAACAGATGGAGGTACGTTAGTACCATAGAAGGCCATATTTTGGGGGTATATCCCCTTACATAGCCCTTACATAGGCCTTATAGATGTTAGGTACCTAAGACTTAGGTTCCTGAAATGGCCATTGAAAAACCAGCATGAACTCCTTTGGAAGGGTACCATGGGTACACAAGAAACTCAAGAAACGGCGGTGATTAACCAGCATCAACTGCTTTGAATGGGACTCATCCGCCGGTCAGAAGCATGTGGAATCCCGTTGGGAGATTCCCCGATAGCTAGTGAGAATATGGTGGAAGTTATGTAATGGTAATATAACAATTGACTAGGGTTTATGGGGAATGTGTTTATATGTTGTATGTAAGTATAGTTCATGGGATGTCCAATAAACTTGATTTACATTGATTTACCTCTTAAAAAGATTATGTGTTCCTTAGGTATGTTGCTTTACCAGCCATTATACCCCAATCAGATACTCATATGCCATGATCAAGTTACATGGGATGTGTGCAGTGCAATGGATTGACGACCACCATGGCACAACAGAATCATGGGCCACAAGCATCAAATCATGAGATTTTGGTACCATATTCCTGGATACCTAGCTTGGTGGTTAGGAAACTCTTGGTAGCTCCAAATCGCTCCCTATTTAATATATTTAATAGGGAATATGAATACCCATAGCTCCAAATCGCTCGCTCCCTCCGTTCACCACTGGATTTTTGGAGCTGGTTGAATATGGATGAATTACCACAGAACAAGTCCTACACTTCAGCAGAAAAGTCCCGTGAGTTGAGGGATATCAGAATCATATCCCGATCCCTGATCCCCCAAAGGCCTTAAAATTGAACACACCTCTATGAACCATAGGTGGAACTACTGGATCTCTTCATTCGGGGATGATCTATATGCTAAGTTACCCGTTGTTGATGGAGAACAGTTGAGGCCATAGGATCTTGAGAAAATATGGTCACCAAGATCCATTGTGGGACTAATCTGTAGATGTCAAGAATCCAATGGCAATTTTGGAATTATTGTGGACCCAATTATTGGACCAATTTTGGATTTTTCCACCAAAGAATTTCAAATTTTGTTTTTTTTTTTGAATTTCAAAGGACCAACATATGTGTCAACTACTGGAATGATGTTGAATCCATTCCAATACTGGAATTATTGTCAAAGCATCAAGTATTGGACCAACATGTGGAAGTAGCATACGGACAGAGCTACATGCGGCTACTCGAATGATGGGTTGAAACATGCAACTACTCAGATTAAACAGTGGCTTTAAGCTCTGAATCAAGTCCCGCTGCGCAGGTCTAGTGAGGACCTTGGCTCGTGATGGATCTACCCTCTGGTAATTTAACATAGCTATTGAAAATGGCCATTTATTGTGGATTTACCCATTCAAAATGGTGATTTTCCATAGCTATGTTAGTTTACCAGAGGGTATCTGGTAAGAACCCCTCATCTTTCCAAACCCGTTGCCAGACAAGGCGCGATGAAAATGATATCCTCACGGACAGGACAGGGCACCGGGGACCGTTGCATCTTGGTCGCCAAGGATCTGCTTCTTTGTCCTTACATATCTGGTTGGTGGTATACCTACCTCTCTGAAAAATATGCTCGTCAGTTGGGGTTAGTATTCCCAATATATGGAAAGTCATAATCCATTCCATGGTTCCAAAGCACCAACCAGATATATAGATTAACCATAGATTAACCAGGAAAAAATGTTCCAAACCACCAACCAGATATGGTATTGGTACCTCCAATTTAGCCTGAAATGGCCATCGATTTGATGAGTGATCCAAGTTTTGATGCCCTTTGCATGAGCCCACTAGCTTTGTCCCCCTTCGGGCATAGGTAGGTGGTTAAAAACCCATAACACTGGGGTGTATCCCTCAAATCCAGTCTATCTCATGTTGCTTGTTCCCCACTTACAATGCCGATGCACATTCAAGTAGGCTCAATATGTTCCAATATAGTTTCCAATAGGTTCCCAAACTCAAACCATAAACATATTGGGAAACTGGACCTATTGGTCACCACTACTAGATATAATTCGACCTAAACGGGGTAGTTTAATCCTCTTTGTTGGTGACCACAGGATGATTTTTGTAGGATGTGTCAGCCATACAAGGTGGTGCCCCCCAGTGATGTTTGTTGGTTTATAAACCCCAGTAACTAGTTCGTTATATCTGCCATAAACCATAGGTTTCATGGGAGTTATTTGCACCAACTTAGCTAACGAACTGGGGCACCACTTTGTAGTTTTACTCCACGAAACGCAACGACCTCCTGGTCACTCCCGCCATCTCTCCGCATCAGTCCGCAATGGCGAAACCATACTGCGTCAGCACCAGACAGACGTCCACAAGGATCTTTGCCTCAGAAGATTGATGTTTCTTTCACCAAGGAAGGGTTAGTAATGGTTAATTAGGGTAAATAATAATGGTAAATAATGGTTAATAATGGTTAATTATGGTTAATAATGGTTAAGTCCGGTTAATAATGGTTAATAATGGTGAATTCTGGTTAATTCTGGTTAATTATGGTTAATCATGGTTAACTGTGGTTAATAATGGTTAGTTCTGGTTAATTATGGTTAATACTTGTTAATTATGTTTAATTATGGTTAATTATGGTTATATAATTGTGGTTAATTATGGTTCATTATGGTAAATAGTTGGTGATAATTAATAATGATAAATCCTGGTTAATCGTGAAATATTTGTTAATGTTGGTTAATATTGGTTCATACAAACGAAAACCCACGTTTACGATAGCTGGATGTTGGTTTATTTCCGGTGAAGTCAATTTTTGGTGGTGCCCACCTGGTAGGGAATGGTATACTGATGATTTTACCGCCTTGGAGAAATCCATGGTCAAGTTATAAAAGTTATGTGGATGCATCCTCAACTTGCTGATTTCATGAAGGTACCCTGGGGTAAACGATGCGGAAAACCAGTAGTTTTTTGTAGGAAAAGAATCTACAAATGGTGGGTTTTCCACATCTATGTTAGTTTACAGGATGGTATGTTCTTTGTTTTTCCTCTGCGACACACCCATAGTATGCACCCTCGGGGCACACCAAAGCTTCACGAATCGTGTAGGGGCCAAAATTGGGTACTCCCATCCCCGTTCATGTTCAACACCACGATTGTATTCTCCAAAAAACAACATATTTCATCATAACATCCCTACTTCCACCATGGTTTTTGAGTGTGAAAATAGATATGCTAAATCATTGTTTTTTTTGAAAACACCATGGTTTCCATTGAAATCCACCATTTTTGTTGTTTTTTTCTCTGAAAATCGCTCAAAAATCCCATGGATTTATGGTTTACCATCCGATTTTCCCTGGATTTCAATGGACTTTTTTGACCTCCAGGGGTGCCACGGGATTCCCCACTCGTCGTCCCAAGATTGAGGAAGCCAGGGCCCCAAAAGACCTGCCGTTTGATGGCTGATCAATGGGAATAAAACGATGTGCAATGGGTACATGATGTACCCTCTGGTAAACTAACATAGCTATTGAAAATGGCCATTTATAGTGGATTTTCCCATCAAAAATGGTGATTTTCCATAGCTATGTTAAATTACCAGAGGGTATGTGCATGTAGATATGGAACAATACGGACAAACATAATTACGACTAAATGTGATCGAGATAAATCTTGATGGAAGGAAGATTAGCCGATATCACAAGTATGCTGCATTTTGTACACAATATGTATACAGAACATACAGAACATGGATAGAGAATATGTAGTTAACATCAATGCCAAATATATTATGCGATATTTCATGGAGTTGGTTGAAGCCACTGGATGGCCCCCACAAGATGTGACAAGCCGGAGACCGGAGACCGGAGACAGCGCTGGTGATTTTAACATGTCAACTTGGTTGATCGCTAAATACCTCCAATTCTTATCACATCTTGGTTTGACCTACTGAAAACTCCAATTAGTTTGCAGATATCCAGCCAAAAATTAGCAAATTCCCCACATATTGATGTTTCGGAGGTTCCCCATGTTTTTCATCAAGTCAATTCAGGTTAAATCTAGTCATAATCAAGTACAAATCAAGTCGAAATCAGGTGAAATGTCGGACAAAGACTCTGTTCACCCTAAGTGAAACCATCAAACATGAAACATTTCAATGTTAAATCCACCTAACCAACATAAATGTTCACCCTATGTGAAATCCACCTTTTGGAATGGCTAAATCCCATCTCATTCCACCGGGGCCAGGGGCCCCATCTCGGCCCATCTCGGCGGCCTGGTGCTGGTCCTAGTGGCCAGCTTCACCAAAAGTCCCATGCCTTGCTTTCTACCGGGCACAAAAAACCAGGTACCCTCTGGTAATTTAACATAGCTATGGAAAATCATCATTTTTGATGGGAAAATCCACTATAAATGGCCATTTTCAATAGCTATTTTGACATAACCAGAGGGTAACAAACATCAAACATCACCTGGTTGGTGGTTTTTCGCCACCGAAAAATCATGGACTTCGTCAATGGGTTTCGGATGACATCCCATATATGACATGGAAAAAAACATGTTCCAAACATTTTTTAGCAAACCGATTAGCTGTTCATCATCATCACAACAACGATTAAGAACGAATAGTTGCACATGATGATCATCATAATCATGATCATGATCATGATCATCATCATCATCATCATCATGAGAAGAATGAAAAGAAACGCAAGATGATAATAATGATGTAATGATGTTCATGATGATAATAAACACTACCATGGTTTCTAGGGAGTGTTTGATATTGGGGGGATGGGATTAATCTGGTGAGTGGTCAGTGTGATGATTCATAAGCTAAGGAATGTGGTAAAAACCCAATGGATTTAGGGATACTGTGGTAAAGCCTTCATCCCATGAACCATCCCATGAAGGCTAGCCATAAAAGCGGGTCATACTGCGACCTCTAATGGGGATGGTTGGATTGATTGGGTTTACCAAATAACGGTTCGTGAACGGAAACTCGAAGTTGGTAAGGGAAACCATAGGAAAAACGACATTATAATACTTATGCTATAGGGGAACACTAAGTTTGATTTTATACTGGGTTAAGTTATACCTGTTATGAATGTCAAATAGTAGGGAAGCACTCAAGTTGCTAAACCTATTCCAACGTTGAAGGGTATCTAAAAATGAGGTGTCCCCCCAACGAACCATTTTGATTTGATCGGGAAAATCATGATAAGCCATTGGATTTGAGGATAACCGATTTTGATTTCGATACCCATTGCATCAACTGTTTTTTTTACCCATAGTAAAACCATTGGATTTGGCCGTACCCCTGACCTACTGTAATTACTTGAGAGGAAAAAAAACACATCCCATCCATCGTTCCATTTCGTGGGGTTTTTGAGCCATGATCATCCCCATGATGTAGAAAGGTGATCGATCACCGTTTCCTCCAAAAAGTGGCGATTTGGGTCACCAATGGCTTACCCTCTGGTAAACATACAAAAAACTATGGAAAATCACAATTTTTAATGGGAAAATCCACTATAAATGGCCATTTTCAATAGCTATGTTAAATTACCAGAGGGTAAAGTATGGCTTCAGTCGTAGCCTTCAGTTGTTGTTTTACATGTGACCTATGGCTCGTTTCCCGTTCGTTTCCCAGTTTCCATCCGTGCTGCAGTGATGAGATAGGGCTGCTACACACCTGATCCAAAGATCACCAGCAGGTTACCTGGGTGAAATCCTGTTTTCTACAAAGTGGTGCCCCCTAGATAGTTTAGTTGGTTTATAACTCCAATAACTATGGTTTATAATTTATGGTACGCAAATAGCTATAGTTAATGGGATTTATAAACCAACTTATAAATGTCGGTGAATGGGCCCTGAAAGTCAAGCATCATATATGGATGGCCGCAAGACTTTTAGAATGATTTACGACCTTAACAAATCGACCCACTTGGCAACAAGGGCATGACCCAAACAATTTTTGATTGTTTTTGTGAAGAGAAATGCCAGGCCAGGATCTTAAACATAAGGAAACCCTTGGACTGTTTGGGGCCCGGTGCCATTTTGATATTCATTGTGTTACCTTCAGGGCGACAACCTGCAAGACAACCTGCAAAGTTCGGCCATTTCTGGATGATTGAACATACGTATATCATCCATCATTTACAGTGAGGTAGTGATGTCGTTATTTTCACCCCAAGCTATCTATCTGCAAAATATTTTATGAAGATCCTCACAAAAAAGAAATGTAGATTTAGAATTAGATACATGTATACATAATTACTTATATATACACATACATACATATACAATCATATACATATATTTTGTATGTATATATATATATATTATATACATATATATATAAGGCGCTCTCTGGCGTGTAACAATGCTACACCAGCCCCAATAACTTTGGCCAAGGCACACCAAGCCCAAAGGTCCCAAGATCAGGCCACCTTTGGCCTGGAACCCGATGATCCCGGTGATTTTTCATAGCCCACTGGGCCCACTGGAACATGGACATACCCTCTGGTAAACATACAAAAAACGATGGAAAATCACCATTTTTAATGGGAAAATCCACTATAAATGGTCAGTTTCAATAGCTATAAATTACCAGAGGGTAATGAAAATGTCACCCCTAAGATTCCAAGCGGCCCTGTGTAAAAATAACTGCTTGGTGGTTGTGAAATCCCTACCCCTCTGAAAAATCATGGAGTGAAAGTCAGTTGGGATGATGACATTCCCAATATATTATGGAAAAATAAGCCGAATGTTCCAAACCACCAACCAGAAAAATAAGTTGTGTCATCCCCAAGTCGGCAAATCAACATGCTTGAAACCACCAGAAGTGTATATCAATGTCCAGATCTGAAAACAATCTGCGCCATAGATCCGAAAAAAAAATATCTAAAAATAATCCCATTCCCTTAATATGAAATCCCCCTGGATTAGTATTAGATCTCATCATTTGAGGGCCCAGTCATGGAGAGTCTTGTCTCTTTTCTGTGGTTGGTGGAACTTACAGAAGTTGTTGAAGTCAAAAAGCCACAATTGACGTGGGATGAATGGATACCCTAAGGTAACCATGGGTTTTCCACATCGAACTCTTAGTTTTCCCCATAGTAAATTCACATTGATCATGTTTGATCAATGAATACTGTAAACGCGCGATGTTGGTAATGGCATGGAAGCAGTTGACACCCATGGTTTGTTTAGTGACAGTTTTATATGTGATATTACCATTCGCATGCGGTTGTCCACAAAGCGGATCTCTCCAGAATTGCCACTTCGATGGGGAAAAATCCGACAAATCAGTGGATTTGAAGGGTGCCCAATTTTGGACTTCTGTTATCGTATGTTCATGAGTTCCTACTTGGGTCCACATCCAAGTCAGTAGCTTATCAAGCACCAAATGAAGATGGTTTCGTCCAACTGGGTTCCGGACTGTGGCGAAGGGGAGGGTCCTGAGCTGCTGACTCGTCCCCTTGAAAATGAACACGGTGGATACCATCCATTCATGGATGAGTTTCTTGTGAACTTATGCACCACTATCTTGGGGCTTTACTCACCTGGACGGTATGATATTCACATATATATATATATGGTTGGTGGTTTCAACCCCTCTGAAAGATCATGGAGTTCGTCAGTTGGGATGATGACATTCCCAATATATGGAAAGTCATAATCCAAATGTTTGAAACCACCAACCAGATATATAGATTAACCATAGATTAACCAGGAAAAAATCTTCCAAACCACCAGATATCTCATTAACCATTATTAACCACTATTTTTATTAAACCAGTATTAACCACCATGGATTTTATTCCGAATATGGGTATGGGTCAAAATGAGGTACCCCAATAATTGGATGGTGGATACTAAACTGGACATTCACATCTGTGGTCCCCTTAACGGTCTTCCATTTTGACCCACATCCTAATTATTCAGTTAATTACAAACCAGTATTAACCAGTATTAACCAGTATTAACCAGTGGTTAATCACTATTAATTCCGAATATGATTCAGCATCATTGACTTCTTAAAACGGATCATTTCCGCAATCCGGATCCCAAGATTCCCCATGACGAAACCTCCATGGCTGGTGGGCACATCCAGCCACAAAAAACCGTCCACACGAGCCCCCTAAAAAAAAATGGCTGGTGTGTCATGGGGAAGCATCATCAAATATAATCATGATCATATATATATATACATACATACAATCTTACTATCATGATGATTCATGATGTAGATTTGCAATCAGAATGAACCATCATTGCACCCATATGAACTAATCTGAATTATATGTCATATTATCTCTAGATGATTCCCCCATTTATTTTTACTTCCAAACAATGGGGCTGCAACGCTCCGCATCTTTTTTTCCTTCGTAGATACCTGGCACACGCCGCTCAAAAAGAACGGTCCCAGAGGGGGATTGAGCCATGAAAAATGGTGAAAAATGTCTGAGATAGCCATGAAACATGAGGGATTTAGATGGATTTAGTATCATTATTAGTATTATTTAGTCATTTCGTCATCCTTACCAAGATTTACCAAGATTGAATGACAGTACACGTCAACGTCAACCATTGTGAATCTGTAAAAACAACATTTCCGGGGACATGTCAGAAACATATGCAAGGTCTATGCAAGGCCTGTGCACTATGCAAGGCCTGTGCAAGCAGTACCTGAATGGACCACCGATAGAACGTTTGACTTAAATGGACCCCCAAATGTCCAGAAATCCAGATGGGAGCATCATTAAATAATAATCATAGCCATGTATAATCATCTATAATCATATTATAAACATATATAATCATATGTAATCATATCTAACCATGTATAATCATATCCAAACGGCTATAGTCATATAATCATATATCATCAATTATAATCATATAAACATATATCATCACACATAATCATATATTTTCATATATAAACATATACATAAACATATATAAACAAATATAATCGTATATAACCAAATATATTCATATAAAATCATATATAATCATATATATTCATACATAATCATATATATTCATATAAAATCAAATATAATCATATAAAATCATATATAATCATGCATAATGATATATAATCATGTATAATCACATATAATCATATATAATCATGTATAATCATATGTAATCATGTATAATCATATGTAATCATGTATAATCATATGTAATCATGTATAATCATACAAAACCATATCTAATCATATATAACCATATATAATATATAATCACAGCATAATATATATATATTATCATATAATCATATATATATAATCATATAATCATACATGATTGAAATTATAATGTGTTATCATATATGATAATATAAGGTAATCACAACATACATTATCATATCGTTGTATTTAATCATATTATATATATATAAGTTAGACTGTTGCTCCCCCGTCTTTCTCATCTAACCGCCCACATTATTATACAAGCAAATTCTATGGGGTTAATACCAAAGACAGGGGAGCAACACCTTATA
>Ga0126342_10001982_pt1 | contig 30758 bp, 23 predicted proteins | sample Cyp1metagenome_FD_92528 | JGI IMG/M metagenome (GOLD analysis project Ga0126342, IMG submission 92528) | Coral microbial communities from Lord Howe Island, Old Settlement Bay, Australia - Cyphastrea 1 metagenome | ecosystem: Host-associated > Invertebrates > Cnidaria > Coral ...
CCTGAAATGTACAAAATCCATTTTGTAGAGGGAAACTCCTGTTCCACATTTCCGGCAGGAGCGGGCGTTGAGCAAGCAAGTCGGAAACAAGTGTTCCACCATTTTTCTCTACAAAATGAGAACCTGTAAAATCAATATAATTTGCATATTTGAATGTTCGCAAACCCCAACACCTCTACAGAATGAGGAACCTACAGTCTCAGCCATCTACAAAATGTTCCCTCTCCGAAATCAGGAACCCGTAATTGCATATCCTTGCAGGCACATAGGCTGTCCAAGAAAATGGTTTTGGCGGACCCCTAGGGGTCCTGATAATGGAGAGGAATCTTTTGCGGGTATCATTAGATCATGTATATTATGATAATCACTAGACTCTAGACTGTGATAATCATCAGACTATGATAATCAATAGATTATCATAATCCGCAATACATTGGGTAGTATAATCCCCTCAAATCATCAATCAAATAATCAACAGGGGGGTTGAACATTGCTCAATGCTATACTTGACCTGGGTTTGTCTGAAAATGGGGGGGTATCCCATGCCATTGTACTGCTAGATGGTAAACCATTAAATTGGGCGGTATCATATTTTCAGATAAACCGATCTACTTGGTGGGCTCAAACCCTCTTCATTGATTCGGGAGTATCATCCTGGGAGGAAACAACACCTGGGATCTTTGAAACCACCAACTAGATCCAACTAGTACGGTAGAGACTCACACAGGACCACTGGTTTATGCACTGAACGCTGAATATGACCCCGCGCCTTCCATTCATCTCGCACACAGCCAGTCAAGGAAGAAACATAGTCTTGGCAACTTTCAGCACTGCCTCAAGTCGTACGACTCGGCTATGGCGGCTATGATGGGCTATCGTTGGCTACCACACGGAACCGCTCAACATAAGATACCCATCTGATTGCACCGGGGTGTTGGCAATACACACCTGAAGAATGCGTTTTGAATATGTTTTAATAAATGAAAACAAGTTGCCGTTACGGACGCAGTTTGCCAGGGCAACGTATTCATCGCCACAAGCTTCCTTGCAAAAGCAAGTTGCGTCAAGCCGGCCTAGGACGGCAAACATGGTTACATGTTACACATCTTGCATCCAGCTTCACATCCGATCACGTGCTCTTTGCATAGTGCTTCAAGAACAAGGTGAAGGACCCAAAGTTTACTTGTAAGGTGAAGAAAAATCTGTGTTTTGGTCCTGAGCCAAAACTGTCTACAGTCTACAGTCGAATCATTTCGTCTAAGTATTTGACCTTGTTTGCCACGGCATTGTTGGAGGATTGCCAAACGCCTCCGTGAAGAAGGTTTCCCAAGGACCTGCCAGCTGAAATCTGTCACTGATTCAGCGAATTATCCAAACGCTGAAACCTGTTAAGCCCCAGGCCCCATGTTTTTTGTATTGTACCTCCCCATAAATCCTCATACATCCATACATAATCATGTATATATATTATATATATATATCCCATAAACCATCAAAAACTCCAGCATGTTTGGATATTTGTGGTAGATTCTGGGCTACTCCCCAGCCCACAAGAGACCTGCCACAGCTGCTCCTCAGAGTAGTCCCTCAGCATGGCACCATGAATCATGCGGCCCACGAAGTTGGGGAAGTCCTGCGGAACCGCGGAAACGTTAACCCAGAAACCATGGTTTGCTAGGGGATGTTCATTGATTTGAAGCCATAAAATGGGGGTGTTTAATATTTAGGGGGATGGGATTGCCAAGCAAAATGTGCAAAAAAAAATACGAGTAGGATTTGAAGCAAGTGGAAATACCACCAAAATCCAACAAGTGCAATGGACGCGTGCTGATGCCATGTTCAGGACCTTTCTCTGTCCTTGTCACTGTCCAAGAGTCCGGGTTTTCGCTCTTTCTCCGACATGGGCGCTGAATAATGCGTGAACTACCGTAGTTCCACTGGAGTTTCCCTATCATTTTCTGGGGCCATCATCTGGTGTGGATACTCATCTGTTTCCAAACGCTAAGCCGCTATGAGTTGTCTGCCAAGTTACATGGTGACATGATGTGACATGCAACGCCAACGTCTTACAGCTTCATGTGTTCCGTGGACTTGGTGTGGAAATCCGCTCTTCAGGGCCACCAGAAACTCCATCAGCACATAGCTATGGGGTTCGCAGGAGGCATGGTTCACAAACGTCAATGTCGTACATATACGTGTATATTTATAATATATATATATACATATACATAAAATTATATATATATATATATATATATATATCATATAGCTATATTATCTTACATATATAATAACATGTAATAAATATATATATATATAATTATATATATATAATATTATATAATTACCTGGAAAAAAAAAACAAACAAACTTTGTTTTTTTGTCAAAGAGCCTTGACCTCTCTTGTTGGTCTTTTTGCTGGATTTACTTGCATCGACCAGCAAAATTGTACTGCCCGCTTGCTCGTTTCTCCGAAAGCATCCACCAATTAATAGGGGACCAGTATGTCTCACTGTGCCAGTGGCAGTTGTCACAACAAATCAGACATGTCAAAACTTGAGTGATAGAAGCTCAGTTGCTTTGATATTACTATCATTACTACTTGCATCTACTTGCCATATCAAATTTTGAGGCGCTCGTTGCTTCTGTTTTGCCACTACTCAGCTGGCTGAATCACCAAGAACTCTTCCCGCGGGTCTTCGCATGGACAGTCCTGGAGGATTCTTTTGATTTCTTGGGATTGTTGAAACATGTTGAAACCACTTCCCTTGACTTGCTACTACTCATTGCATGCATTGAAGACAGTTAAGCTCAATTAAGCATCTTTATTTTTGTTCCGACCCAACGCACACAAAGCAAGGCGTGTGTGGAACAGAAAATGGCGGGACCATCTGAAACGAAAATTCCACAGAGCCACTATGCAACCGGGTTCGACCAAATTTGGGCAAATATAAGTCAATATTAGACAATTAGACACCAAACATCACCTGTTCATAAAGCTCATAGTTCTTGCCGTCAGATGCACCATCTACACATTCTACACTGTTCAAGGTCCTTGGAGCACGTGAAGACAACCAAAGTACCCCACTCCATGGTCAAGGCCGAAGCCTTCTCCGAAGGCACCGTATGCGCCAAACGCGAAGGCAAGGTTGGCCTCGGAATGATCGGAATGGGGATGAACAATGAGTGGTTTGAACATGTTTGAACTGCACTGAAATTGACACGTGCTGATGCTTGTTGAACATATTTGAACATAAAGCATCTTCTGCCAGTGATGCTCACCATCTGTTTGGGACCTGGCAGCAGCTGCATTTCGAAGCATCGCGCAGCACCTGCATGTCTCGACATGTGCAGTAATCATTGAGCATTGATTGCGATAAGTCATCTATTTCCTGATAAACACATGATATCATGTTGATAGAATGCGACATGTATAAATCCATGTTCAATGAAAAAATGAATTTGATCTGAATCCGTTTTCTACTGGACTTCCATGAGTGTGAGTGACAGCAAAACGTATCCGAACTAGGGTCAAAGGAAGGCACTGTGGCACTGCAGTTTGGTGGGGCTATGCTCAGTTTCCAAGCCCTGTATGCCGCCAGCCTACAGCCTCAAGCTATGCCTGCGTAGCCACAGCTGAACCCTCCAATACCAGCATGCACTTTGTGCAGGGTGCCAACCTACAGCCATCATTTGGCACCAGCCGCACCATGAATTTCCACCATATTCAAATACTTGTATGGGACTATAGCGTAGCATCCTGCATTGGAGGGTGCAGCTGCAGCTAAATATTAAAGTTTGAGGCTGTAGGCTGGCAACATACAGGGCTTGGAAACTAAACATATTTGAATATGGTGGCAATTCAAGGTGCGGCTGGCGCCAAATAGGGCTGTGGGTTGGCAACTACAATATTAGAAACTGCATGTGTCTGAAAATGCTAGTATTGGAGATTATTGGAGGGTTCAGCTGTGGCTACGCAGGCATAGCTTGAGGCTGTAGGCTGGCAACATACAGCGCTTGGAAACTGAACCTGTTTGAATACGCTGGCAATTCATGGTGCGGCTGGTGCCATATACGGCTGTAGTTTAGCAACCTACAGAGCTTAAAAAGTGCATATGTCAGAAAATGCTGGCATGGGATAATTCATCTGTGGCTATGCTGGGCTACTTTGAGGATATTTGAATATGGTGGCAATTCAGGGTGCAGCTAGCGCCAAATAGGGCTGTAGGTTGGCAGCCTACAGGACTTTCAGAGTTTAGAAAACTGCATGTGTCTGAAAATGCTCGCTAGTTTGTGCCTTTACGCTGGCAACATACGTGGCCTAGAAAGTCGAAACACCAGAACAAAGAGGCATTAGAGTCATTAGAGGGGTTGGTTGAGGCCACTTTGGTGGCGCCCTTGGGGTTACTTTTGGACTTCGGGGGAACCTGTTTCATCCTGTTTCTTTGTCTCCAAACTAGGTTCCGCATGGCAATCATGACATGTCACATATGGCAGTGTGTCAAAACCTTGTACCCCTGTAGTTCACATCAAAATAGCTGGGATTTATGGATGTTCATCCCTCTAAAAATGGTATTTTCATTGGTATTGATCCATACCCATGTGTCCATGACATTTCTGGCCCAATGCCCAAGGCACCACAGCAACATCCAGGCGGCGCGCCAGGAGGTGCCTGTCACAAAAAAAGCAGCTTGGTGCCACTTCCTATCATTCAATAATCATTTGAAACATGTTTGAACATGTTTTTTGAAATCATTTAATAGTCAAAAATATAAAACAATATAAAAATATGACAAAATATGATACAGTAAAATATTGGAACATGATGATCAAGCAGTGGATTTCGGGAGGCCCTATGGTGCGATATTCTGCCAGTTTGCAGCATCTTGCAGCGCTCCTGAAGCCAGAGTGGCTCTCCACCCCAGCAATAGCGAAGAACCTGAAATGGCTTCCCCAGAGCTGGGGCATCAGAATTATGAGAGATACGAATCCTGAGTTGCTTCAACTTGATAAAACCCCATCTAAAACCTGCATGTATGAACAATAGTCATAAAAAGTCTTGCTATGACATTGCATCTGCCACTTGATATTCCCTCCATGACCGGGCATTTGTTTCATGCTTCCACCAGTTCCACTCTTCAGGAGCGAGGGAAGCTGCTTGAGGCTCCCTGTGCGGGCCTGCTGAGGACTTCTAGAGATGCGTCGATGAAACCTGTGACTAACATTTCGAATCCACCAGAACAGACCGAAAACCCAATGCAGTGAAATGACGAGTGAAATGTTTCTCTGGCATTCTCTGGACCATAAACCTCAACATACGAGTACCTCAACCTGTCGTGGGAACATGCTATGCCACTGCGACAAGCCCTCAGAATCACATGAGCAGCAAGCAGTCAGCCATGTTTCGCGTTGCAGCAGACCCGTCAAGCTCTTCCAAGACCAACGGCATCCAACGGCAAGCTCAGCGAAAATCTGGAAAAGCGAAAGAACATGTGGGCAATGAGAAATCGCATGAGGCTTCAATTGGAAAATCTGGGAAAATCATCCACAGATTTCTATAAATGGGGGATTTTCAATTGCCATGGTTCTGTTGCCGACTCATTTCACTTCTCTTCGCCTGCCAGGATTCACAGGCTGAGGAGACAATCTCTGCAGCCAGTGAGGTCTCAGAAGCTGCACGTGCGGTACGAGAAGGAGCCAGTCCCAGCTGCGCTGGACTTCGATCTGCTATGACCAACTGGATGAAGGTTGAAGATGTTGAAGATTGTAAAAGCACAGTAACACTAGTAATGATATTCCAGTTGCGGCGCAGCTGTGGACATGGCAGCTATTAGAAGACGTGTGCATGCTGTAGCTGATTCAAAAAACGGGCTGGCAGGAAGAGCCTTTCTTTCAGGCAAGAACTCCATGGATACACAGCTTCAGCATGAGATCATGTCTGTAGTCCATCTCTAGTACTTCAGGCGAGCAAACCTAAAGTGTTCACTACTTCGAGCGTCTTTCAGAGTTTGCTGTCCTGCCATTTGGCGTGGCAGGTATCACCCATCTGATCCTTTGTATAGACATCATCACTCATGGTACTAGAACAAACCCAACTTATTTTCCCAATGAGTGTGCAAAAAGGGCGGCGTTTTTTTTAGTTGCTTTCTGATGGCAGCTGGTGTTCAGTCCTCCAGCGAAAAATTGAGGCTCAATGCGAGCTCGACTTTGATGCCTCCTCTAAGATCTTTGTCTTTGAGAAAGCCTCAGGTGAATTTAAACCAAATATATATATATATATACGTATATATATAACAACATTTATATAACTATATATATATATTATAAGATTGGTATAGATTGGTGTTGTCCAAAAAAATTGGGGTTCCCCAATCGCTGCACATTGGGGACAAATCCAATAAATTTTGCATTTCTGGAAAAAAGCAAATAAAATTGCTGAGGTGCATGAAATTCAGCCGAGTCACCAAGAGTAAAGTTGAGTAAAGTCGATGCTCCACAACAACGAACAGTTCCTTGGATTCAATTGATAACTTGACGGTCAACAAAAGGCTAATACGGCTAGATACGGCGAGTATTGTCTGGATCGGCACTAGTAACTGCACCATTTTGTGGCAGTCCTTTCCCTCAGACCAGAGTTGCATTTGAAGGTCAAGTCACAGCAAAACTCGGCAAATGCCCTTTCAGGCCTAGACGCCTAGACGGAAAGTGCGCCAAGGATGCCAAGGAGTGGTTTGAACCGTTTGAACCGTTTGAACATCAACACACATCCACTCAATTTGATTTTGCTGTGGTCAGGATGTCACAACTGCAACACGATCAGGGGCACTCGCCAGAACAATCAACGAAAGCCAGCTGCAAGACTAGACTCAGCGGACCTAGGATGCTTTTCTCAGCATTTTTATTTCGCACTTCTCTGCCTTTCCCAACTCCTCAGGTTGTCAGAAACTTCCCAAAAGTTGAAAAAAAAACATTCTGCTAGTTTCGCAGTGCAAGCACAAAGAGAATAGAAGTACCAGTCCAATACAGTCTGCTAAAGCATCATGTGTCCACATAAAACAGACTAAAACAGTCTGTTTCGAAGGATGTGCAGTGGAAAAGACAGGAGAAATGCCGGCCAGAGTCAGAGGTAATGATGCAATGGATCAATGGATGAAGTTGGCGGGATGTAGCTATGACAGTGGTGCCATGTGGTGCCAGGATTTTGTCATGAGGTGACGGACTCTTTCAGTCTCGGGAACTGCCAAACAGTAGCAACATGTAACAACTTTCATCGGATTGATTTACCGGAAAATCATGGAAAATCTACAGGAAACCTCTATAATTGGCGGTAATAAAATTCATTGTTTGCTGTAGATTTTCCAGCCAATCCATCGAAACTTCTTGCAAAATGGTAACTTTCATCATCTTTCATCCAGCATCTCTGTTCATAGGCCATTGGACAGCATCGTTGCATCTGAGGTCTGGACTTTCATCATCTTCTCAGATGAACCTGCCGACACGTGGTCAGGGAGAGGGAGGGTGCCAGAAAGTGCCAGGCACATTCTTTTTCGAGACCCTGAGACCGCTTCCAAATCTTCCAAGATCCATTGAATTCATTGTTTTGTGGGTGTTCATCAAAGCACTATTGTTTTCTTCATGGTACAATGGTACTAATTTCCAAAAGGCTCAACCAGTGTCTTATGTTGTCATGGTCTCACTGGCCGTGGCCAGGCCGTTAGATCATAATATGTGACCTCTCTGCAGTGTCTTGTCACGTCTTGTCATAATATGACAGTCCTCCAGTGAACAAATGGCAGAGTGGCAGGGTGCATCAAAATTTAGGAGAAAAATGGAATCCCATCAAAGAAACTGTGATTAATCTTCAAGCCTGTAAAATCATGTAAAATCTATAAATGTCCAACTCCAACTTGTGAGCTCAGCTAGGTACATTCCTCATGCCCCAACCTCGCCTGTTTGTTCGTTGACCTTCTGAACGAGGTCACCGAGTTTGACAGCCTTCCACCAAGGATGTCTTGTACGTGAGGTAAACAGCATTCATGATGCAACCATGAAGAGTTGTCTTGTGGGCAGTTAGAAGACGACCCTGCCCCCTCTAGGCGCTTTTCAGCACACGAGTATGCAAAAAGACATCTTGGGGCACAGAGGGATAATGCCATACAGTAGAGAACTATCATGAACATATCATGGAAGCAAAAAAATAAGCAACCTGGTCTTCTCTTCCGGTCCTGGTCTGGATTGGCGGTGTTGAAGTCCGTGACTGCACCAGGCAAAATGGCAGTCACCTTCAACGCGTCCTGTAGTGCAGTCATGTTGCGGAACGATTCCAGGTTGGGGATGTCCAATGTAGCTGGATGGTTAGCATATCTTGAGCATCTGATCATTACACATGTATTCACTCTGGTTGAACGGAGCAAGCAGCAGCGGTGTTGTTCACAATGGATTCATGCCCAGTGTGATTTTGCACAGATACAGACCCCTTCTGCCTGCTTGAAGACATTCAGAGACACTACACGGTTCAACAACATCCTCCCTGCCACATACTGCCGCTAAACCATTGTCATATCCAGTCATATCCGTTCCAAAGCGAAAGAATTTGCACAACATGCCAGCTAAGTGTACCAAATGATTTCCAAATGTGTCTTTTCCGGCCAAAATGACTAAAAGAACGTTTACCCAACGTGGACCTCTGCAAACTGTGGGCCCATGCTGTCCTTGCCCTCATGCACGAGCGTAAGTCCCAATTTCTTGCCATTCTTTGCGACAGAAATCGTCCACTGGGCCAGAGATATGAAGAGACTAGCAGAGCTTGGGGTTGACTTAGTAGAAGTCATGTGCTACTACTCAATTATATATAATTATATACAGACATAAGTTTCATTTGACGACTTTCTACTTAGCTGAGGTTGTGCCAGCTCATTACACCATGACCGGGTGGTCCGGCCATGTCAAGCCTGCTCAGGAGGGGGTGCAAAAGGTCCATTTGGAATGTCAGCACCTCAGGCCACCACTTGAGGATCTTGACACCAATGAATTGGTTTTTGTTGGGAAAATCTTCACTGGAAACCATGTTTTTTACCATAAACAAATAATTAATTGGTCTCATCATGAAGTTCTGGCAACAATTGGCTTTGTCCTTCAAATGTGGTATTCCTAAATCCACTGGTTCATCATGATTATTCCCAATTGTGTGTTGGGGGTTCAATTCCCATTTTTCAACACACCCACATAGTTACGGTTGGTTAGTTATATAAGATCCCTTGTAAATCTCCTTTTAATCCTGTTGTGGAAGATTAAATCCTCCATTTTCAGACTCAACCATTTGCAATCGGCAGACGCTTTCGGATCTCATCCAGCGTGTAGTCCTGAGAGCAGCGAGTCATCCTCTGAGACAAGTGGAGCGCAGATCGGCATTGGCGGCGCTAGTTTATCCATCTTTCGATACAACCACATATAATATATATATATACATACATTATGAGGATAGTCAATACATACAATATATTATATATATATATATGTATATATTGATTGACATATATACTTTTAATGAGGAAGGAATCTTGCCTCCGTTCACTCGTTTACCTCTAAAACGAAGCGGCAAGCCTTCGTGAGCTCTCCATCTCTGAAGACCTGACGACCGTGACATGGTCCCTGGTGGATGCTAAGGGTGGCCTGATGTATCGAAGTATAGACACTTGATATCACTTGATTGGATATATATATATATATATATATATATAATTGGAATGTAATGGGGATAATGAGGATATGTCACTGTGCTATAATATATTTCTATATTATAACAATATACGTGTATATAATTCTATATGTATACACATATGGGCAATATGGGTGTGTCTGAACATGGGGTGTATGTACGGCATATCCCCAATTTGTGGCAATTTTGATTGGAGGAAAAGATGATGAACCCGTGGATTTAAGGGACCCTATTTTTAGAGGGATAAAGAAGACATCGAGGAAGGCTTACTGGAGTGATAACCTTTTCATTGGCTACCCTTTGGTAAACTAACATATTTACGGTAAAGTCACCGTGCTGAATCATGTAAATAAACTATAAATTGCCATGTTTAACAGCTATGTCGAATTACCAAAGGGTAGTTGATGCTGTAGCGCATTGCAGCTCGCCAGCAAGTCTTGACTTTCAACTTGCAACGACTCCTCTGTCCTAACTCGCAAGGTATGTCAACTGATGTCAACTCTCACATATTTTTTATCATTGCCATTCATTGCCTATGTTTGTTGCTGTTGTTTCCATGGAGATTGGAGAAAAACCTGCCTCCACCAACAAATCCTTCGCGGGATTGCCCTTGTTGCTCGCCACCGTGACCTGGGCAATGTGTCTGATGGGTTGAAAACGCGAAACCTCCCCAGGCATCTACAAACATTCCACACAATCTACAAGAATCTACCAGGACAGCTGATCGTCGATGGTTTAGTATAATTGTTCCATAACTATTACTCCATAAATAAACCGGCATTCGCAATTTGTTCGATTAGTCATTCATTCAATATCATTGGCAATGTTTGTTGGGTCAGTCGATTGATATCCCCAGTATAAATGGATCCAATAGTGTCTATTATGGTCTATTATGAACATCTATGAACATCATCTTAACATACATTAACATATATTCACAATTATTAACATATATTAACATCCCCAATAGCTAATCTCCTCAATATCTGCGTTGCGGTAGGTCCGGGTGCCCAAACAAGCTTGCCATCTGCACTGTAGTGAAGGAAGCCGGTACCACCAGCTACGCCCTTGTCGCCCTGACCTGATATGACTCTGCAGCTCATGGAGATGGAAAAACCACATGAAAAAACATGGAAAGACCGTGGGAACATGAAAAATGATGAAAAATGCTAGTTACAGAATGTGAGATATATTATATATATAGATAGATAGATTTTTAAAAATATTTTTTATAGTTCTATACCGCCTTTACCAGTAAGTTGCATGATACCCAGACTGGATGACTGGGAAGCGGAAAAAGGCCTCCTCACTCTGCAATCATGCAGGAGGATGGAACTGGTGAGGAATGGTGCCTTTTTTCGTGGAGACGACGTCCCCTCAACGCCCAGTTACGCGGCTTGTACTTGTCCGCATCGGAGAAGCCAGTGGTCTCGGATGCCTTCCTTAGAGATGTCATTCAGAGATCAACTGCAAATGAAACTTGTGGGAAGTTGGACCATTGGATGACATTAGATGATCTTAGAAGTCTTAGATGATACAGTCTCAGATGACCTTAGCTGGCTTGCAGTTGTCAATACAATCAACGAGGCAAACGGAACTCTAGAAATCTGACTCTGAGTGACCTACTTCCATCCATTTGTGTCATTTCCCAAACAACTTTGGAAGACAAGAAAGTGCAAATAAGCATCTGAACCGTCAGTCGTCCCTTCTTGGAGGCCTTGCCCTTGTCAGTGATTGGGTCCTGAATGCAGATCTGACCCCTGAAAACAGCCAGTGTTGATTGTGTTGATTCTTGGATGATTTTTTTGTAGATTGCAAACGATCATTGACGGCCCGAAAGATCAACTCAAGTTACTCAAGGTGAGAACGTAGTCAAATGATGTCCAATTTATGTCCAATTTACTCCACCCTCAACATCTCTCAACTCATTTTCAAGCCTTTCAGAAGATGTTTCATCCAACGATCCCTCGCCTTGAAGACCTCCTTGGCCGTGCCGCTGACAGTAATCTCTGAGCACTTGAATGCGCCTGAACTCAGAGATGGCCACAATCAGCCAGGGGATGATATGGGATGATCTAAATATGTCAAATCACCAACCTCCCAAAGTGGATGGTTCATTGAATGGTTTTCATGATGGTTTCATAATGTTTCATAGTTTCATTCTTACTTTACCAAGTTTAGTACTACTATGAAATACCATGAAATACCCATATTGGTGGTCTTCATATCTCGTTGGCGTGACCAAGAAAACACAGGCAATCTGAGCCCAGCAGCATTTGAAAGTGTCACGGTTCAGCTTCTGAAGCAAAGCGCCACCACTGCCGAAGACCATGTTGTCAGCAGCCTCTGCTGGGATGCTGCAAAATCTGCTCAGGTGAAACGGTGAAATGTCCAACTTTCATGGCTGCAATACAATAATTAGCTAATAGCTAATGTATATTAGTATACACTACATAAATCTATGATAATAGTAAGGCAGTCAGTAATATGCTACGAGATTGCATGCATAGCCCTTACACAAAATGATGATAATACATATGATGTAATATGATCATAAACTGATCAATGGACACCCCTTTGGACCGACTCTGACTTCTGTTCTGCGATGGGTTCTCTTGACAGTCCTCAATCATCAGAAGTGCGTAGATTGGGCATTCCTTTACGCAGAAGAGAAACAAACGTACTTCTCATAATTAGATTGAATCATATTGAATCCGTACTTCTCCAGAACAAACTCGCAGCACGTTGTAAGATGGATAGAAAAAAAAACTCTGTCTGCATTCAGAGCAACAAAGCCAGCGCTCTTCAGCGACTTCCTCAAAGTACAGAACATGTTTTGGAATGTTTCGGGCATCCTGCATCCTATCTACTTCACAGTGTTTGAGCGGTGGTTTGTTGAAAGGACAACTAAGCCCAAGTCAGGATCTTTGGCACAGATTCATAGTCCACACCTCAGGCTACCAATGACGTGCACGCGGCTTGTCCATGTGTGGTGCCTAGAATAATCTGTGTATATCTGTGTGTATTCATGTTGTCCACCCAACAGGTTTGCTTCTACTTGTTTACAAGCAAACCTTAAACGGAAAAACCTCCAAGTCGAAGGAAGGTCAATTTGCGCCTGCTTAGCTTGGTATGAGTGCTTGATTCGTGAGTCTTTGAGAATTCGTGAAGAATATCGTCATGAATCCGAACAAGTATTTTGTTTTTTTTGGGGGGGTTCTGTGATTCTTTTTGTGTGGCCGGCTTTCCAAAAATGCCCAGCACACATCATCCTAGGTGTTACGCTGCCGTCCAGCTCTACTCGCTGCTATATTTCGGGCAGGGATCAGCATGGCCACGCTGAGGCAATCTGAGCCAAAGACCATCTCCCTGAATGACTCGGATGTAGGGAGGCAAAAGCTTGTGCCCAGTGGAGGTGGTGATGACCTCCACACTTCACTCAAAGTCAAAGGAATTTCACGGGGGGTGGATCACAACCCCATGAATTACCATATGTTGCTGGGATACACATCCGTTTACCAGCTCTGTTGGGGTAAACCAGGTACCGCGGTTTTGACCCATGGCCAAATGAAGGTCTTTAAAAGATGTTACAAGGAGAGTGAGTTCTTACATCGATTGGATGCAGTCATCCTTTTCGATTGAATTTTTGATGGAATATATATATATGGAATAGTAATGCCCTCCTCCTATTTCATGGCTGGCTGGCTTGATGGATCATGGCAAAATGACTGGCTGCTGGCAAGGTGCATCCTCCTTGAACTGAGTGCACCTTGCGACAGCGCAGCAAGCTTTTGTTTCACCTTGCTGAATTAAATTATGGTCATTGGAATACAAATCAATAAATCGATATGATAGAATATATATATATATATATATGTACATTTCTGTTGTACTACTCTGCACAAAAACAGAACGGCACGCCCTCTCTCATCCAAGCCCGGGACAAGATCTTGAGGATTTCCTGAAGTTGGTTCAGCTTTGAGTGGGAAAAAGGTCAGCTTCGAATGCGCAGGCAGCTGCCTTTGAATGTCTGAGTCTCACTCATCAATGTAGGCTGCATCACTGGATTTGGGGCTGGCCATCCAAGACTCCAAGACCCATGTTTCAAACAAACCTTGCAAGCGTGTATAAGAAGTGATACAAAGTAGTATCACAGTATCAGCTAGGTTGTCAACCAAAAAAAGTGTTTCCCTACTATTCTGATCTATTCATGATGGTGATTTACTCGAAACTATCTGAGTGTCTCGACCCTACATCGTTATTGCCTTATTGCCATTTGGATCTCCGCAGGCCTTGCAGGTTTCTGCTGGATCTCCGCTGTCAGGGCGCACCACCAGGCGCCCAAAGCTGTCACCAGAGATACGACCTCGGGACTCTGGACAAAGGGATGTGGGGATAGAGCCCGTGGGGTAACATGTCCCAGTTGAACATCCTGTATCCATTGAAGGGATCCTCAGTAGCTTGAAATCTTGAACTTAAACGCTGTAGCCGTGACAGCTGCCATTGGTTGTGTCATCGGACCTGGAGTCTCTGAGTCACGAACCTTTGATTAGGTCCTTCAACTTGTCTCCCCAGTAGTCCTGCCAACATTAGATGAAGGGTGGCACCAAGGATCTCTTGACATGCGAGGATGATATCACTTGGAGATTCATAGCCGTCCTTGCATGCCTTGAACACGTCGAAGGAGTCACTGACCTTTCAACCAAACGAAATGAATCGAAATTGCCAAAATCAGAAAATGGAATACCCCAAAATCCCATGGTATGTTTTATCATTTTCCCATATGTTCCCTATTAATAATCCCCATCTGGTGCACCCCGGATAACTGTTATTTTTTGGGTGACCAGAACAATTCAAAATTGCCACCCCCTCTGGCAAATACATGCATTATATCATAATCATTATAGCACCAGTTCCAAAGATTTAAATCCCAACCTTTGAAAGTCATTTAAAGAACCATACCCCCTCAAACAATCATGGGTCATTTTTTCCCTGGGGTTTGACGTACATATATGTTCTAGTAAACTCACCCCCCATGAACATGATTTTCCTGTTGAGGGGCATTTGTACACCAAAGGAAAATAATTTTGAAATATGTTGAACCATTTTTTTCCCTGGTTCGAACGGTGATTTCAAAATTATTAATTTTGGTAGTGGACTCCCAGGAAAAAAATCTGCACCACCAGATGGGGATATTCATATATTAAAATGGCAGTTTCATGGATATCAAAATCAGTTTCAGTCAGCTTCTGCTCTCTTCAGCTCAGCTACGCAAGCCACCAGCCCTGTTGGGTAAGAGGTGAGCATGTTCCTCATGGCATCGACCTTCAAGCTGGCTTGGCTAGCTGCACTTCAAGGACCACTTGCCATAGATTCTCCAGCTTTACAACGTCTACAACGTCTTGCCTTTGATTTATACGACTGAGTTCATGACAAACCCATGACTGTGTTTGTGCAAATGAACGGTTTTCTTATGTTTGCAACTACCCAGGCAGGGCACGGTTCAAGGGATTGTGGTACAATATGGTACAATATAATGGTACCCACCTGAATCGTATCAGTAGTGGATCCTCCGAGCCATCGCACCTCTCCATCAACTCCCCAAGAAGTAATGGTAGAGTGCTCAGAAGCAGGGATGGAGTGGCCACATGCCTTCCTGGATCAACGGAACCACCAACACCGGCACAGCAGAACACAGTAGAACACAAGGGCATTTCCAAGCGCAGAGACGAGCAAGAATGTTTTCCCCCTTGGGCTGGTTTTCAGAGCTTTCTAAGCGGAATAAGAATAATACTGCCCCATGACCCCACTGGATTTCATGTTGGAGGTGTTGCAGAAAAGCATCTTGGCATGGTAGTACCTCTTCGTGCAAAGCAGTGCAGCAACGGTATCTGTGCCCATAAAATTCACCAAGTGAGCTGCCTCAGTGCCGCGATGGAAAGCATGCGGCCTGTGAAAAGCAAACAATGTCTGAATATGCCTGAATCTTCTAGGATGTTTTTGTTAGTGAACTGTGAACTGCAAACAATCTCCATTGTTGCAACTGCATACCTCCTGTTTCAGGATTCCATTCAAAGCCGTCTCAGTGCTACTGCTACATCTGCGCCTTGAAAAAACCAAGGTACTCCTCCAATGGCAGCAGATTCCACTGAGGATACTCCGCGGAAACCAAAGTCGTGGAGCTTGAAAACACTTCCTTGCGGTGTGGATCATCTAGTGACGGGATCAAAACATTCTGGGAAAGAAAAAAACACCTCCAATGGGCGCATTGATTCACTGGTCATGTCTTGCAAGGAAAAGATCCATTTTTCTTGGGCCACAACCAGATTGATTGGATTGGTTGGAATGGAAGGAACATTTTAACCGGAACCCCCCCATATTTACCATATATTTACCATATTTGATGGTAAAAACCATGGTTTTCCATTGGTTTCCGCCTTTTGATTTTCCCAGGGATTTTCCCGTTGAAAGATCATCCGAGATTCCCCCAGGGATCGACCACTCGGTGTTGCCGGTCTCTTCCAGGGCCTGAGTTGTCAGGGATATCTATGGAGATATGACTCATGGATCAGAATGGGAACTTCATGGGATGATATGTATATAACTTATATAACTTATATATATATATACTGTTCATATGTGTGTATATAATATATATATATATATATATTCTATGAATGGTATATTTCCGGGGGAGATGATTCATTGAATAATCTTAAATAGCTCATCATAGCTCATCAAAGCTGTCACTGCCGCAGTCCTGCCTTGTGGATTGCCTTCTTCTGATACCAGCTGTTGGTACAAACGGTCATGGGGTACCACACCTGCATCGGTTCGCAAACACTTTGAAAGTCGTCGGCGGAGGAAACACCAGCAAAAACAAGCGGAGGTGTTTGCACCACTCCTAGAAACTCCATCAAATGACATGAGATAGTTTATGATCATTCAGCCCCAAGTCCCAGATGTTCCTGTGTTCGGACCAAGTCCACCTGAACCAGAAGTGTCTCCAAAAAGTTGGTGAGCCAAAAACATTTCGGGTCTGTGTTCACCATGGTGAACAGAGCAGTCTTGGTCGGCACGACCATGCCTGGCCGCCCCAGGCTTGCAATAACTTGAAGGATTCAGGTTGAAATAGTCATGAATCAACATGAACCACCTACAATCAACCAAACTTAAAGATAACTAAATTGCAAACTGATTAGGGGCAGTTTCAAGTCAGTGCAGCTGGAATTCCAAGTGCAAATAAAGTTTGCTTGAGATAAGCCAGTGAAGTGCCAGCTTTCCTGATCTTTCCCGTGCCTTGTGATGTCTGCCTCTCTTGGATATCACATCATATCTTCACTCAATTCGTAGCACCCGCATCCACTGCCAGGCTGTCCCACCTTCAGGCAAAGCCTTGATGATAATTGGCAGCTTGCCTGTCAAAGCAGGGAACCACGCCAGTAGGGAAATCATGGAGGTATCATGGGGATATCATTGGGCACATGATGGCCATAATATATATATATATATACATATATATATGTCCGTCCATATATATATATATATAATTATATTAAGTAAAAGTTAATGGGGATATATGGCATGAAATGTCTAACCAATGTCATAAAACTCCGAGATTCGGCAGAAGCCACAACGCCTCCCTCGATCCCCGAGTAATCATTCTTAGTCTATGCGGGTAGATAGTTGCAAGTCTTGGGGAGTGTTTGTCGCCTCCGTGCTTCTCCAAGATGTACTCGAAACCTTCAGCAATCTTGGACTAAACTGACTAAACTATCTACAACGCTTGTCTTTTGCATCGCACTGGACATGTACAAAAACAATGAACATAGTTTGAATTCATCAGTTTGACATATTTGACATTCTGGGATCAAAGCAAGAGATGCAAAGAGTGCAATTCCTGACCTAAGGGTGTGAGTTCAGCTGTTAATTGTTGCAACCAAGTTGCCTTCCTTGTAGAAAAGGCCATCACCTGCGGCGAGTCTTAGCCAAAAGAAATGCCTCTTGTACGCCTTTTGCTTCTGGTGGGTAGTCAAACCTATAGAATCTTAGAGAGAAAGAGAGGATCAAGAAGGGAGATACTTAATCGAATGAAAACATATTAATTAAGAGAATTTAAGAGACATCAAAACATATTAAAACAACCAAAAAACAATCAAAACCATTCAAAAACTATAGTGCCACACTAAATTCTAGTTGTTGTATGACTGATTAAGCTGTACGCAAGCTGCCCAAGCCTTGAAAGTGCTCCGAGCACAGCCTGGAACGAGAGGCCATCACAATCCATCCGACCCACTCGCAACGCTGAATCAATAAATGCGAACAGTGATGAATGTTGTAGAGTTTTCTACAGTTGTTCAATGTTTTTCACCTTGAACATCATCAACAGCTGTACTGTACTGAACAAAATTGAACAACCAGCGTGAAGAGCGATAAATAGCGACACTTTCAGGCAAGAAGCTCTAGCGCTTCGTCAATCTTGGCACGAGTGATGACCTACACAGTTTCGGCAGCGCACCAGTGCAAGGTGCTCAGTGAAAGTGACAGGATGCTCATATTCTTGGATCGAACAAGCTAATTTGGCACTGAAATAAAAGCAGGTCTCACCTAATTGCGTCACAGGTATACGGCAACACAATAGCAACAAACTTTTTGCCTTTGTAAGAAAACGCAACAGGGAGTACCTGGCCCATCAAATACCGCTTGATGAAGTATTGCAGGCCGAAGAACACCACCTGCAGAAGGACTCTGGGTGTGAGTGTTTCAAAATGCTTGAGTGTGGTTTATTGTAGACTTCTCTTTGGCAATGTACATGGGCATATAATTTGTTATGATTCAATATGAGCTACAAATTGTCTTGGAATCCCATGTTTTTGCTTTCGCCTCGTTCCAACCTTCACGGTCGCACCCACGGCTCTCAAAATAGCTGTAGACCTGGAATCAAACACAAGGTACTCTTCACATTCTTGCCATTCTGTCTCCTTTTCCGTGAACACAATCAATTTTTGCGAACATAATGGATCATCATCGGAGTCTTGAAGCGGAAAGAAAGCGAGTGTGAGACGCAAGAATTTATCATGCAGGTACCGCTTGTTGAGATTCTGCCAAGAGACATACTCAGTTCCTTTAGGATACTGCTTCCAGTGGCCTTGGCGATTTTTCAGTATTTGTGCACGTATATTATTCTCAACCTGCGTTTGGCTTCTGCAGTGCCAAAATCAAACATCATAAAGCACTGCTTTTCCCCAGTAATTATCCGTGCTAAGTTTTAAGCTCTATAATAACCTTTAAAATCCTTTAAACTCATTTAAATTCTATGATATGTAGACATCAGTGGAGCTCGGTGCACGCTGCCAGGTAGCTGTATTTGTAGCTGTCGGTAGCCAAAATCAAGTTGTCCGTCCAGCCTCAGAGTCCATCAATTGACGTCTTGCACATGACATCAGCACTCGAATTGCCCCGCGTATGTCTGAATAGCTCAAGTCCATCCAATTCTCACATGCCTTGTATCATTTTGTATCCCTGCGCGCGCCGGCAGCAAGTCTTTTACAAAGCATCTAGATCCTCTCGAACCACATTGAAAATATTGAAAGTCTGGTAAAGAATCAGAAGCCCTGCTGAGCGTCAAAACGAAGATCAATTGTCGCCGATACCTCCCAGTCCCTCACACGTGTTTTCTTCCCACCAAATATATCTAAATGGTAATTCAAAATCCAAAATTGTCAGCATGCCCGGTCATGATGCTGCGGAAGGGACCCACCGCAGATGTGGGGATTGCCATTGGCAAGGTGTGCTTCTCTGAAGTCACCATGTCAGATGGGCTAGCACCTCCACCTCCAGCTCTCTCCTGAAAAGGGTGATGTCGATTGAGGGTTGACTCTTCATAAATTTACCCTCTGGTAATGACTAACATAGCTATTGAAAATCACCATTTTCAATGGGTAAATCCACTATTTCTATGGCCATTTTCAATAGCTATTTTGACATAACCAGAGGGTAATCCGTTTGGATGTTTCAGACTCCACCAAGTGAGCAAAGTCAGCCAACTACAGTATGGGTCTGCAAAAGAAACTCATGTCACAGCCACAGCTACCAAAGAGGGGTCAGGAACTTGGCCAAAGCATGGCCTTTCGGCGAATTTTTTTGCCATTGCCAAAATGCGAACCGCAAATCTGGAGAGCCTTAACTGTCTTAACGTGACTGCAAACTTGACTTCTAAAGGATTCTTGAATTATCCCTGTCCAACTAATCCAACTATATAGTCGAATTTGGAATCTTGAATAATCCCCTGATGGTTCCCACGTTCATCCCGATTGTGTTGCTACCCTGGAAGCCCATGTCTCCTGATGTTTCCAGATACCCTCAAGATCCCTCAAGTAAACTAACACAGCCATGGAAGACAATGGTTGTTTCCCGTTCGAACATGAGTTACATATATCTACAAATGGTCGGTTTGCCTTTCTATTTTGGTTCACTGGATGGCAAATATGTCATCATTTCCCATGATATTCCAATTAAGTCTTGGCTATAATTACTTCTGCTTTTCGTGCTTAACCATGGTTAAACTGAGTTAAACTCAATATTCCCGTTGCTTTCATATGGATTCATATGTTATTTCCACTGTATTTTCTTGTCGTTTCCCTCGCCTGTCCTCATTGGTGTCATTTGACGAGGCCTGGCAGCACGAAAACCTCGAGGCAGTGGCCGATCTAGCAGAATCGATGGCAGTTTTAGTGGGAGAAATATGGGGAAATGATGATCAACCATGGGACTTTGGTGGCGAAACAATGATAGACCACCAAACTGATTGGGGGTACCATTGACAAACCCGCATATAGTAGATCTTTGATATTCTTCGATTATCTTTGATACAAGCACACTGGCATATGATTGGCATATGTACATATTTTCTAATACAGTAATTCCATGTAATTCCATGATCTCGGCAACTGTTAGTACAGTATCCTGTATCAAACGGAATCTGGTGTTCCCTGTTAGCACAGCAAATCTGCCATGGGTGCAGGCAAGCAGCATTCTTCCTCAGGAATCGCGTTCCCAACAAGGCCACACAGAACCGCCACCCAGGGCCGAAACAGCTCAGACATGCTCAGAATGCATTGATAGGATATGGTTTGATATGGTCTTCTGTCGGCTTATGCTGCATATTAGCGAAAATCATCCATAATTCGTAAAAAAATTATTGCAGGTATTGCAGGAAGCTACAGTAAGGGACCGTACATTCATCGCAATGCGTCGAACGAGGCTACCAGCCTCATCATCCAATCAACCTTGGCCGTCTTGTCCCCTGCACGTATGGCCTCGATCTGATGATTCCTCTGAGATGTCGTTTTCGACGAAACGACTCCAACGTAAAGGTGAATCAAAAAGGGGTCCCAAACACAAGAAGAATTGGAACATATTAAGAGAATTTAAGAGACAATTAGGTCTGAGTGCAGGGATTGGATGTTTGAGCATTTCCACATATTTTCACTGTGCATGTGGCATCTGTAATGCAACAGAAACAATCATGGAATCTCTGCAACCATCAAATCTCAAATCTCTGCAGGCCTCTTCAGCATCTTCGTCATCCTCATCCTGTTTTTTCATCTACATGGCACCAAAAAAGGCGACACAAACATCAGCCAATGCCGCGGGGATCCTGCCTCATCGCCAAAGCCTGCCTTGTGAACCAAGCACAAGCGCATAGCAGCTTAGCAAGATTCGAACTGAAGAAATGGTCTGAAAAATAGAGACATATAGAGACATGGTTTCAGTTCACGTGCAACGGATTGGTTCCTAGTCACAATGATTCCCCATCCAAGCTTGACTCTGAGATCATCTCGATCCACGTCAATCCCTTCTCGGTGAAGCCTCATGGCCACTGGGTTGAGAATCCCCAGCTTCTTCTCGCAGCTTTGCAGCCTGCAAACTCACAATCAAACATACGTGGTTCCGCCGTGTTCCACCGATCCCAATCAAATCCAATCAGCATATATGCGACCTATCGGACCTATCCCATTCAGTCAAAAGGCCAAACGGACTCAATCCGCCAAATCAGGAAAGAATGAAACCACCAAACGACCAACCAGAAGTTGGTATAAGTTGGTTAGAGATGTTGAAGTGAAGTGCAGAAATCCTGGCATTGCCTCTGCTTCCAACTCTTTCGGCATTGGTCCAGAGGAGCTGAGATCCTAGAAGACTCCCAAACTTCCACACAAGTCACGGCTGGCAAACTGTTCACTTTCGCAGGTGTTGGAATATGTTGGAATGTGTTCAAACAATTTCAATGACACAATGGCGCCCAGGTCCTCGTTTCCAGCCAGTTCACTCTGCAGGTATCTCCTGGGCACGACTTTCTTCGGCACGTCACGCAGGTTCCAAGTTCAGCATCCCAAGACGGTGGCAGAATGGCATCCTTACAGATCCTTACGCCTTCAGAAATTATGCCAAAACTGACCACTGGATTCACTGGATCAACAGAAATGTTGGGTCCAAGAAAAAACAGGCTGCAGATATTGGACACTGAGCAGTCCACTTTGTGCCAAGCATCTGATAGAGTTCATGTTCATGATCTCCACTGCTTGCAGCCTCCCAAGGCTCATAGTCCACACTGAGTGAAAGACAGGGCCAGCTTGAAGGCCTGGGACAGTCGTGTGAAAACAGGATGATGCGGCTTGGCTGCGCCCAAAAACATTCATGAATTCAAAAACATGGGCACTCCAAATGCGGAGTTTGATGGTCCCCAAAATTCCAAGACATACGAATTGCACTTGCTGCACTTGCTTCACTTTCTGCACTTGCTGATAGCAGCCCGCCTGCATGGTGTTTCTCTCACACCCAGCCAAAAGCTCGCATTATCCTCCCAAGAAGTGCTGTAGGCACTCAAGAAGATCTCAAGATAAGTATCTACCAAACGATCTCTTGACACAGGATCCTTTGCAAGTTCAAAGATTAGAGGACAAACAAATGATCCGTGTAAGATCGTGTACGGTTTTGCTGACTCCAGTCTTATCATATTTTGTTTCGGGCACGCTTCACAACAGTTCCCCCTCGGCACTTCGCACCGGTAGGGTCGTGCCAGTTGCTCCTGCACCTCCGGCACTTTGTCCTCTTTGCTCACTGTGCTCTGTTTGCTCTTTTGCGGGGAGGCCTAGCATTAGCATATGAAGACAGTAAATGGATCCTGATTGTCTTGCAAGGCGCATCACTGTACCAGCTTTGTCAAGCCATTGAGACCCAGCCTTGGAGCGAGCTGCCAGCAACGCCTCGAATTCAAACTTATTGAATTCCAAATTCCAAGCCTCTCAAAAGAAAACAAGAATTCAACATAATCTAAGTGCATTGAAAGATATTGAAAGTAAACAGCAAGACAGCTCCCCAGCACCAATCCAAGATAGTCCAAGCACAAGCTGCAGCATCCCTCCTCGATCTCAGCATCTGCGTCCAGAGAGGCGCCTGAATGGTGTAAAGCAACAGTAAACCATCGCCCAAATTTTACCATAAATGATATGAATGGGTGGTGTAAATCATCAAAACATGGTTCATTATTGCTTTACATCTTTAATGTTTAACTAAGTAATTGTGTTCTTCCTCCCACCTCCAGAAACACTCCAATCATCGGTGCCCCAATCGTCGGAGTTGTCAAGGACGTAGCTGGCATATCCGCCTAATCAGAATCCACTGAGACGGTGTTTTTTGTGATCCCAAGTAGCTTCAAAAAATAGTTGCGCTATGAATTGGATTGAGTTGGTATTATATATATATATATGGTTGGTGGTTTTAACATGTTTTAACCATCTTGAAAAATATTAGTCAGTTGGGATGATTATTCCCAATATATGGAAAAAAATGTTCCAAACCACCAACCAGTATGATATATATATATATATAATTATATATATAACTTCCAAATCCCAGCCAAGTGGACCAAAGCAATCCACATGCTGGTCAACCGTGGTCAACTATTCTGCTCAGTCATCGCGTTTGCACCTGCTTTTGCTTCAGCTGGCGAGGCTTCCTTTTGTCTAGCCTGCCATCTAGCTGGGCCGATGATGATGTCCGATTAATTGTATAGTTAAGTCAATACCAATGCCAATGCCAAACTATAACCCATAGGATCCATGTATGCTATATATGGTAACATTTACCATCAATATACCCCCAATGTTAGCATATATACCATACATGGATCCTATGGGTAATGACTATCATGGCTGTGTCCGAAATGTGGGGTCTCCCAAGAATTGCAGATTTGAACCCAACATGCTGAAGAGCAAAAACCGTGCCTGGGAACAAAGAGGTCCAGTACCTATCAAAAACAACAGAACGGATAAGAAATCATCTCTATCACCCTTGAGTCATTTCACAAATGCTGATCTTACACCATTCAAAAGACCTCAGTGGTAGAGCTGGTAGAGCACTTCGCAGTACACGCCAGGCCTTCACATCAAGACCTGATTGGAGGTTCAATGAAAGATAAAGAAAGAAAATTTGGATACACCTGGGTAGTTTTGCGTTGGTAGTGTTTCCATGATTTCCATGTGTTTCCATTCCACTTCTGAATATGCAGAGCTGAGTTGAAGAAGAGGCATCAGCTGTTGCGCAACGAGCACCCCCTAAAAGGGGATTGTTGGGAACTCTTCCGATCTGCTGGGTGACTGACCGCACGCACTTGTACGGCATCCGAAGACGTAGAGCGAGCGCTTCGGATAATCACCATAGCCAGCAGAGAGTTGCACAAACAGCACCTTGCACAAGGGATGCCAACAACAAATGTGACAGTCAATCAAAGTTGACATACCAATTATTTTACTGATTACTGGTCCTTCGATTCTGCCAAAATCAATTCTAGGAGTCAAATATCATCAAATCGTGCGCGTTGACAGCATTGGCATATTTTGCGGAACCAAATCATGATCAACATTGATAAATCATGACAACACAGATTGTACTGACGGATCTGACGGTTAGAAACGACACTGCAGGTGGATGCTGGTGGCAACCATTGCATCATGGCTGAGGAACCTGCCAGATGTTCACCGCAAATACCACAGGTCAAGTAGTCTTTCCTGTCAGCGCTCGACAGGAGGGATCTTCATCCCAGGATATCCGTGGAATTGAAGCTGTCACTGCCATGAAGATATCAAACATTATCAAACATTATCAAACACTTGGATAAACACTTGGATAAGATATGATAAGATGTGTGCTTGCCTTTGGACTGAAGACTCTGCAGATGGTTGCGTGTTCCAAACCACTGCTCCTGCAAGAAAACACACGTGCCCAGTCTTGCAGGGAGGGCTACAGGTGCTACAGGTGCTACAGGTGCTACAGGTCAAGTGCATAGCAGAGCTCGTCATATGAGCTCATAGTCATTGTTTGTCAGGCAATCTTGAACCACACAAGAAAGTGAAAAACTGTGTCAGCCCAAACATCCCTTACATGGGACTGGACACGGACAAATACAGTGGAATCTGGCATAGACATGCATAGACTACGTCCGTACAATAGAATCTGCTTGCTCTGTTTGCACCTCCAAATCGGCTGGAGCGGATATCCAAACCCGGCTCCTCGTTAGCTTGCAGCGCTGCTTCACAGGAATATTCTCAATGCAGCTACCAATTCAAGTGCAACCCTGCAGATTGAGAATCATTGACATGACATCCAAAGGGTACTGTACTTGTCCACGTTCAATTGCCAGCTAACCAAAGAGAATGAATGACATCTCCTCTTCGAGTTTCTGCCCTAAGTAGCCCAGCAAAACATCCTGGCATCAGCTGAAACATTTGATGATTGCGCATCTTTGACGGTTCGCATCTATGCTGAGAAGGGCGAGCTGGCAAACCTCAACGGTCGGGTCTGTTTGTTAATACAGACTCAATCACAGCCTACAAATGCCCAGAGTGTAAAATCGGTACAGTCATGGGCCTCCATGATTGCCGGCAATTCAACCGTTTGACAGTCACATTGCTCCAAAGTATCTAAATAACTAAAGGACAATACATGACGCATCGCAATCTGACGTGGGGTTTAATCAACCACAATAAACCCAAGTTCACTTGCCAAAGTGACATCTCTCCATTTTGCCAGTGGACTTTTATGGACTTTTCCAAATGGCATCAAGACAGTGAAAAGGCATTGTGACATATTTCAAAGTTTGGGTCTTGACATGTCTTGACAAATGCTGCCCCACGGTCTTGTTGTGCTGCCAGCTTCAGTTTGAGATAGCAAAAGTGCTGCGACTGTGGCCATCAGATTGATACTGAAACTGTCAATGGGGGAAAATTGAGTGAGGCGGTCTTTCTTGCAACTGATTGCCCCCGAGTTGCCCATCATGCTCGAAATATGCGCGGGATTTGTGGGGAAGTTTCTCAGCATGATGTGTTCCAGGTGGGGAGTGAAGTCAGGGCGGCCGGGCGGCCACACATATTGATAAATACTTGGAGATACATCCTGTTTGCAAGAATGGAGTATCTCCCAGTACCCCCCCTTGCCACATTCCATGATCAGTTTTTTGCGGCACTCTCTGTGGCAATTTCTCAGCGAGCGCTCCCGGCTTCCTTTGGAAGTAGATATCAAGTTCAATCTGGCGTTGCCAAATCATGTTTGGCCTGGCGAGCAAAAGAAGTGAACACCAAGCCGAAGCCGACCGTGGCCGCTAACATGTCCCAATCGAACAGGGATGGATCAATACCCTGGTGCTTCCTTGGTTTTAACATCAAAATCTAAAATAGCTGGATGATGCTGGATGTTCATCCCGGTCAAAGTCGTATCTTCGAAGTATTGATCAATAGCATTCAATAGCCATATGCAACACCATGCTGCCTTCCATTCCATGAAGTCTCGCAATGGTTTCGCCAGTTTCAAGTCCTTGCCGAAAGCACATGGATTTGATTGAAAAATACAAAGTCTACGTCGAAACCGCTGGTCACACCCTTCGATTGGGTTTTGTGTGACTTTGAACCCTGCGGGCGATGTAAAATAACAACTTACATGTAAGAACTTGAGGGTGCCCTCAGCCTTAATACCTCAAAATGGATCCTTCATTGACTTAAGAACGCCAGGGTACCCTCAAAAGTTCTTATTCGGTTCTTATCCAACGGTTCCACTGTATCAATGTATCATCACTTTCTTCATGAAAATGACCATAATTCGGGCAACTCCATTTCTGCAAACCCACATCTACCTCCGAAGAGCTTAGGCCCGGACCACACGTCGACCAACCAAGCCGTCTGCCCGGACAGGAATGTCTGCAACGGCATCAGTACCTCATGGAACAGAGATGGGCCACCCTCACTTGGCAAAGATTTAAAATGATTTAGGTGTATGTGTATGTGTGTGCCTGTGGTATCTATCTGGAAGACCTTCCTCTCTGAAATGGCATGAAAACAGCCAAGAGTCTTAAAGTTCCCGTGGTTGAAAGCTGCCCGAAGTCAGTGCAGGCCTCACCTATGTCTCCGTCGGCATATTTGAGGCTCACACCAATCTTGATAGAGTGAGTAGCCTTCGGAACAAGAGTCAGATTTGGATCAAGGGGTATGTGGGGTCCTTTCCGCAGGCGGTTGTCAGGGCCTATGATCTGTATACTAGTCAACTGATCTATTCTTGGATGTGTTTATATAATCATATACAGAATTACGTGTATATATATAATATTATATATAATTAAATATATATATATATAAGTGTTCTATGTATAATCATATATGATATTATATGTATACTTATATATATATTGTATATATATATATATACGTATATATACGTGAATCTCTGTATACAACAATGGTGCATGCTATTTTACTATGGCTATTTTTGCTGTACACGGTTTTCTTGGATACTTTGTATCAGTCATGTACTGCACCCGCTGAGATTCTGACGGATCTCGCCAGCTCTTCGGCCTCTTCTGCTGCTCGGAGAAGATCCTGGCATAGCTGGGCATAGCTGGAACCCAGTGATCCAGTCATCCAGGGATTGGTGGGAAAATCTACGGGAAAAATATGGAAAAATGCTGTTTGCACCCCCCAATTTATGTGTGAGCACGCAATGAATTGGGGGTAAAAACGATTAAAAACGGCATGTTTCCTTTAAATGTTCCCACCAAATAATGGCAGCAAAGGCAGGACCCTTTCATCTAGTTCGGATCCTCAGACTGTCTCTCAGTGCTTGGCTTTCTCGACTGGCACCTCGAGCAAGGTCGGCTCGGTGTGCATGCCAACAATGTCCGTATTTCCCATCTTGTTTGGCCGGTCCAGCAACTCATAGTTGGGATCATGACATTTGTCCAACAAGGGAAGGGATGCATCCAAGGTCACCTCAATGGCTCTGGGGAGCATGAATCGCCCATTGCGATAAACTCCCACGTAGTTGTTGCCGTGGACATGTGCCACCTTGAAGCCTGCGCTCTTCAACCTCTGCATCACTTGGAGGAATTTGGCATGTTGCTTTTCCTTCCAGAGACCATGGAACTCAATGAGCAGCTGTCGAAATTTCTTCAGCAAGGAGATGTCGGCTTCCAGCAGTGTCGGCCATTCTCCACGCTCAATGTCCATCTTCATCAGCAAGCTGCGATCCGGCACATCCAACATCTTCGACTGCTCAATGGCCTCCTTCAAGGTCCAGCTAGTCTTGCCCGGGAATTTCGAGCTCAAACAAGCTGGGAAGAACTGACACTTGTCACAGATTTGAGCAGGGTGCGAAACAGTGCAGTCGTACTGGAAGACAGGGACGTTGAAGGCCTTGTAAACGTCTAAGGAGAACTGATCATGTTTCTGCACACCCATGGAGTAAGCGGCTTTCAAATCGGAAGCATTCAAGGAGTCCATGCAAAGCAAATAGCCACCATCATTTTCTTCCCCAAATCGCTTCCAAGTATTGCACGACCCACAGATCGAGAAGCTTTGGAACAGCTCTCTGGTCACTCCACGGGGCAACTGCTCAGCAAGCTGCTGAATAGCATTGGCGCCAGCAGTGGTCTTACGCAACAATGCTGCAGCATAGATCTGCTCAAAGAGCAGAAACAGCTGTGCAGCACGGAAGGAATACATGTCGAAGTTCGTAATTTGAGAAGTTCGTGATTTGGTGGGAGAGTAAAACTTTGAGCTTGAGCAAAAGGTTGAGGCATCAAAGATATCACGAGAAAATATCAAAGAATCACGTTCAGCTGTGCATGAAATTTGTCATACCTGTCACAACTTGTCCATACGGGTGTGTCTGAAAATAAGCTACCCTCTCCCATGATCCCATGGTAACCATGATTCTCCTAAAATTGCCAGTTCAATCGTTCAATCCATGGTCTACCGTATACCCCGATTTTCAGACCCACCCACCATGCATCAAATATCGCAGGCCGTGCCGTTGTATCTTCCTTTGTTGCCTCAAAGTCCTGCGCAGAGCCATGCCATGTGGGGAGGCACTGCAAAGTCTCCCTTGCGACTATCTAAGTGTAACGAAAAACGGATATGCTACTTTAAACATAGATAGATTGTGATAGATTATTATATAAAGATCTCAAAGTGTACCTCAACGGCTGGTTCAATAACCGCTCAGAAGAGCCTGTCCCTGCACATACACGCATTCCCTCATCGGCCTTCCGAGCTGCTTGGGCAGCCTTCTGTGCGCCCCTTGCAGCAGCACCTGATGGCGAAGACGACGCAAAGTCACCCAGGAGGATCGTGACTGATCATTGAATGATCCAACTGGATGATCCATGATGATCCAACATCTTCAAAAAGCTTCAATGTTTGGAAGTTTGGATTTCAGTTCAGTACTTTTACTTTTAGTTGGTCCAAATCGTTCTCCGAGGATCCCTGCGAGCATGTCCAGCCGCAGTGAGAGTCTCGATCTGCTGTGACACACCCTCCCTGAGAGCTAGGCAAACTGTCTCTGGAAATCTTTGGAATTATGTCCTAATCATGTCCTAATTATGTCCTAATGTGTCCAGAGTTCGACGGTGGAAGTACAAGTACCCTGTAGAAAGAAACAGGCTGACAACATCAAATGGGCACCCGGGCGCAGCTGCAGCAGCCGATCTGGCCTCCGCAACAGGTTCGGTATGGCTCTCCAAGGCTCATTGAAGTGGCAGCTCACCGCTGATGCTGGACCGAGGCCTTCAAGGCATCCAGAGCCGTCTTCTCACTCAGTACCTTGCAGCCGGCATAGCAAGACAGGTCACTTCTGCAGCCCAAAAGCTCCAACTGCTGTATTTCTTGCCTTCAGAGCCTTTCAAGTGGCGGGTACAGTACAACTTGTCCTTCCTAGAACATCTTAGTCCATGAAATTCCCCGTCACCTCGCCAGGCTTTGGGAAATGATAGCTGAGAGACCTCCAAAGGAGTGGGTGGTGTTCGCTTCTCCTCGTATGTCAGCCTAAGCACGGCCAGGAACCCCATGCCAGCTCCAGTTGATTGAACTGCAAAGGCTTGAGCGTGCTCTGGCAAGGCAAAGTTGATACAGTAGGCATGCGCGTGCTAAAAAAAGGTTGCGCATATCAGTACAAACTATAAAAAGATGGCTAAGGAATGCTAACGAATTCTATTGATTCTAATATATTCTAATTATTGTATGTTGTCTCGGGAAAAAAGAGGCACTGCTCAGGTTTTCTCATTGCTGGTCCGCTAGGCCGCTAGGCTCCAAGCACCTCATCTGGACTTTGCTTGATCCGCAACGATGCTACCTGCAAAACAACAATGCTGCTCAAGCTGTGGCAGGAAAAACGTTAGTGCATGATTTGGGATACAGGGGATGCACCAAAAAAAAACATCCAAGAATATGTATATATATATATTATATATATACACTGATGATAGTAATAATATGTAATAATAATTAGTAATAATAATAATAGCAACAATATATATATATATATGAGCCGCCGTCAAAATCAATTGTTTATGCCTGGTACTGCAGGTTGAATTTTGATCAATTTTGCCCACAGATGGTTACAGGTTATCGCTTTTTGGGAGGGGCCCTATCGCTTTACATGGTTTGGTGCATTTTCTCAACACGATTGGACCCTCCCTTACTAAAGTAATCTACGCTTA
>Ga0126342_10001983_pt1 | contig 30758 bp, 24 predicted proteins | sample Cyp1metagenome_FD_92528 | JGI IMG/M metagenome (GOLD analysis project Ga0126342, IMG submission 92528) | Coral microbial communities from Lord Howe Island, Old Settlement Bay, Australia - Cyphastrea 1 metagenome | ecosystem: Host-associated > Invertebrates > Cnidaria > Coral ...
GAGGGTGCTATGGCCTGGGTGGCTCGTGGAAAGTGCAAAGCATTGGGAACGAAAAAAAGTTCCACACCTGCGGTGGTCCCAGGCGCCGCCCCTGCCTTGGCTAAGGCAGGGTCGGCGGATATATATATATATACATAATCATACATACATAATCATACATATACATATATATATATACCACTCATATACATCGCCAATATAGCTAGGTCAGTAAGAAGTCTCCAGGAGCTTCAGAAAGACTTGCAGCAGGCGGTCACGGCAGGCCGAAGAATACCCAGCTGTTGATTGGTTAGAGGAAGGAGCTATACTACCTGGTTGTTGGGGATTAAATTCCTACCATATTAGGGAAACCGATCAACCAACTAGTAGAATGAGATGGGATATGGTGATATGGTGATATGGGTATGCTTAACGGTATGCCCTTCTGAAAGTGGCAAGTGTCACAGGGAAAATGTTGATAAACCACGATTTCTGGGTGATAAACCAATGCATTTTGGATGGATTTCCCCGAAAATTCATCAGCCAGGGTTGACACTAACCTGGCTTGGCAGCTTGCTGGTTGAAGTGGTTTCCGCGCGTGCCAAATTGGGGGCTGCAAATTTGCATCGGACTGTTGAAACAACGATGGGATTTCAATCACCACCCAATAGATGTTGACTGCACAAAAAATCAAACCAGAGAAATCCAGAAAAGTTTGTGGACGTTGATAAAAAAATGTCAGAGTGACGACTGAGCAGTTTTGAAGCTAGTGACTTAGCAAACTGGTATGGAAATGTTCTGTGCTTGTGTGTGGAGCTGATTTGGAGCTGATTAGTTCGGAAAGCTACTGTAAGCTTGCAGCGGAAACTGTTCTACTCTTCAATCTTCCATAGTTTTCCTATCAAACATGTGCAATTCCCATTGCCATTCTTTGTTTACCAGATGGCGTATCAGCGTTCTTTTCTGGGGTTAAATCCGTCTTTTCGCTGGGACCCATTTTGTTGGTGAAATCATCTCATTTTTTAGATTAGTCAATGATTGAGTTATATAAATATTAGATAGATAGATAGATAGATAGACAGATGGATAGATGGATAGATGGATAGATGGATAGATGGATAGGTTAGGTTGGGTTAGGTTGGGTTAGGTTAGATTAGATTAGATAGATATAGATATAGATATTTTATTGCGTTTTGCTGACATCCCTGTGGCCTGTGGATCCTCCCAATTGTTATTGGAGCTGCATCCTGGTCCTTTTTGTCGTTGTGTGTCCTAGAAACGCCAGGTGATAAACCGAAGGTCAGCGAGATCCTTGAGAGTTTGCTAGGGATGTTCAAGGACGGCGGCTGGGTATGGCGGGAATCCAAACCAAACCACAGATTGACCATTAATGGGGGATTTCGCCAGCATTCGCCAGCTGGTTGGTGGTTAATGATGGTGAATCATAGTTAATAGTGATTAATAGTGGCTAACAGTGGTTAATTATCTGATTGGTGGTTTGGAACCATGGAATTGTATGACTTTCCATAAAAATTTCATCATCCCAACTGGCGAACTCATATTTTTCAGAGGGGTTGAAACCACCAACCAGTTACAATGTCTTACGGCGTTTTGAAGAATATGACGCAGCTTTTCTTTGTTCAGAACCCAAACCTGGATCCATAGCGGCTAGCGAAAAAGGCCCTCCCATGGGTCGCCATGGGGCCATCCTTGGGGGCGACAGGAGAGCAAAGTGACCTATGATGCCGTGAAGACCTGCAAAGTGGGGAAGGATGCCGGGGAGCAAAGAGATAACTGGGGCGTGTTCATGTATCCGACGCATACTTTTTTTTACACCAAATACAGACATATACGATCATATACGATTTATTTACCCATATTTTTCACGTTATGATGAATTATGCTGCATTATATTATGTAATAAATCATATTATATTACGTAATAAATCATATTATATTACGTAATAAATCATATGGCAGTGTATGCACATCTTTTGGGGGTGGTTGTGAATAGTCGTTGTCGTCTTTTCTTGTCTTTTTGAAGTGCTGAAACAGTACGTAGTTCGATGCGGTCGGTCTATATATAGGTCACCTATGTGCAACCTGTTGCCTATGTGTATATGTATACACGTATACTGTATACATACCCTTGATTGCTGATCTTGACCACTGTTCCGCTGCATGGAATATGAAATGGATCAAAGCTTTCTCACGCTTATCTTCCCAAATTGACTGAGATTCTTGGAATAAGTAGCTCAACCACCTATCAGATTTAAACATAATTCAGAAACTAAATGATCCTACCCAAATCTAAAGACATAACACAATATATCCTTCAAATATTGGCAGTATTTCCGTCTGATAATCTAACCCGGCAACGGAACATTACATTTTGCGGAAAGGAAACCCATGTTTGGTACAAAACCTCTGTGTCATAAGTATACGCATACATATAATATGTACGATCTATTATATAGATTTCTTCCGTAACCACCAGGCCCTCCTAGTTTCTTTCTGTGAAATAGAGAGAAGATATCCTGCATCATACACAGTCATAAATTAAATGAAATCAAATGACACATCAAATCAGGCCAAAAAAAATATATCAAATCACATGAAAAATGAAAATCCAAGAAAACATAAATCATATGAAGATCCAAAAAAACATATCAAATCATATGAAAATCCAAAAAAACATACCAAATCATATGAAAATCCCAAAACACATTTCAAATCATATGAAAATCCCAAAAACATATCAAATCATATGAAAATCCCAAAAAACATATCAAACCATATGAAATTCCAAAAACATATCAAATCATATGAAATTCCGAAAACATATCAAATCATATGAAAATCCATAACCTTTAGTGCAAAAAAAACCGTCCCAGGTGGGCAATGCCATGAAGATGGGCGACCCGGACATCGCGGCGCTGGGACGAAAGGCACCGAAGCCTGGAACCTGTGTATATATACAGGATGGGGCCCTACAGTTAGCTAAGCTGGTTTATAGCTATAATAACAATAGTGTATGATACTTGTAACTATATTTAGATGGGGCTATAAACCAACTTATAGCTGAGGGGCCCCATCCTGTATAAATATAGGAACTATTTTGAATAGGTAAATCATCATTTTTAATAGGTAAATCATCTAAAATCACCACTTTTTAATAGGTAAATCTGATTGGTGGTTTGGAACATGAACTTTATTTTTCCATATAGGAATGTCATCATCCCAACTGACCTTCATATTTTTCAGAGGGGTTGAAACCACCAACCAAATAATTATATATAGTATTATCAAGTATATGTACAGACTATAGTAATTAATCATAATAACTATATAATAACTATATAACAGTAGGTGTATATATATATGTATCATAGTCATCATGATAGTTAAATGATTTGAATAGTCATTGCTTTCAACAACTATAATAATCAACTATAGTAACCAATGGTAATATTAGCTATAGTAACTATATAATAACTATATATAATAGTCACTATGATATAAATCCAAAATCACCTTACTTAGTACTTACAGTAAGGTTGGCGAATCATGATCTAATTTAGTCAGCTTAATGATTCAACTATAGTGTTTTTTTTAACGATCTATCCAACTACGGTAATGAACTATGAATGATTATAAGCTGTCTATTATATAATGGTTTACTATGTGGAATCGATTAAAGATTAATAGCTATCTATTTATTGATCGGCTAATAGTTGTGTACTAATCACTATAATTGTAGATGGCATCAACTATTAAGCTAGTTTTTTTCTCTATGAACTATAGTTATCATTCACGGATCATCTGTCCATCTAATCCATCGTGTTTTTTGGCATTTGTTTACTAATCCATAACTATCCATCATTGTTAGGATTGGAGTGCGATCCAGGTCTTGTTGTTATGATGAAAATGCGCAATGTATTCTATCGAGAGCAGATTAGCATTAATATGTTGTTATTTGAGGAAAATACAGAAAATACCCTTATCATATTTTGGAGGTATTGGTATTCGAGTTATGTTCACATTCTTTTGTATAATCATGGGTGCCAGATGTTATGATACCGTCAGGTTCAGATTCTGGACGATCCTCTCCCCTGTTCATATGAAGCATCCCCCAGAAACCGTGATTTGGTAGAGGATTTACACATGTGAGCTGTGAGACCATAGAATGTGGGTGGTTAATATTAGGGGGATGGGGTTATACATTGACTTTAGGTTATTTCTGGTTGGTGGTTTCAAACATGTTTTATTTTCCATAATATATGGGATCATCCTTCCCATTAACTAATATTTTTGAAGTTGGTTAAAACCACCAACCAGATTTGATTGTGGGTATATACTTGAACACATCGAAAAAGTGATTCTCTCTTATCATGTTCCGAACATTTATGATGGCCATTTGGCTTACACGACATTTTCAGACAGGCCCATCCTGATTTTACGATTGTTACCCTCTGGTAAACTAACATAGCTATTGAAAATTGCCATTTTTAACGAGTAAACCACTACAAATGGCAATTTTCAATAGCTATGTTAAATTACCGGAGGGTATGTGTTTTTTTTCAGTGCTATATTGTGAAACCAAGAACTTCAGAGTGGAAGTTTGAGGAGATGGCCCGACTGATTGTACTATTAGGCTATGATACAAAAACGACAAATTTCCAAGGTCATTCAGGTGACCAGAGGTACATGTTCATCTTGTGTGGTTTGTATTGCTTAAGTGAAGCCATCTCAAGTCCCCATTTTTTCTGGGACCACATTCATCGATCCTCAGGCGGTGGGAGAGATTCAGGCTCTTGGGGCTGGGCAAAGTTGGAGTGTTGGTGCTTGAAAGATCTGGCACTTGGGCATGGTTAAGACGGTTAAGATTCCAATTTTTCTACATAGGGATGCATGCATCGATACATAGATATATATATATATATACATATTCTAATTATGATGGTTAATATTAATCATAATATCATATATCATATAACGATGTTGTACAGCAGATCCACCATTTAGTTCGATGAATTTCAGGAATCCCCATTGAAAGCTCCAGGACGTTCCAGCGCCGCACGAGGCATTAGCACAAAGAGCTGCCTTGGGGATCTGAGGAATTCGTCCCAGAGGCCGGACGTAGACCGTCTCGGATGGAAGTGGAATGTTAACATCGCCATGGAAAGACACCAGGTTTACCCTCTGGTAAACATAGCTATGGAAAATCACCATTTTTAATGGGAAAATCAACTATAAATTGCCATTTTCAATAGCTATGTTAGTTTACCAGAGGGTACTTGCTAAAATATATAATTAATTAGGGAAATCATCCATGATTGGACTACGGTAAAGATCCACTCAAGCTATTTATTGTTTATTTGTTCCAAATGTTGCTTGGATATGTTGTTTGGATGTTTTTTTTAATGCACTTGTTTAAGGTATCATGGGGGCTAGATGGAATTGTTTGTGACACTTTATTTTTGCGTGACTCACAACGCTTGGACGTGTTGGGTTTGTCTATCGGAAGTGGTCAATAAGCAAAATTGGTTGGTGGTTTCAAATATTGATTGCTTTTCAAGCATACTTGGGATGATTGGTTGAGATGACTAATATGTTTGGGATAGGTTTGAAACAACCAACCTTATAATGTACCGAATATTATATATATAATATATATCATATACATGTACATGCAAAGGGAATACCCCAGCTGCATGTGGATTAACATAAACCACTTACTAAATGAGATGAACCCCGAATGGACCCCAAGTTAACTATCAGCACCAACTCTGCCACTAGACCCCTGGAGGTTTTGAAGAAATCTCATCGAGTTTTCCCAACTGAGTAGACAGATGAACGGCGCAACTGGATGCAGTTGGATCTGCCATGTATGCCAGATTGTTTTTTTATGCTGGGTGAATATGTGGCCATAAATGGCATGCCAAGCTGTAGATATTGAATGCGTACATTCACACACGCACAGATATAGATAGATAGAATAGAATAGAATAGAATAGATTAGATTAGATTAGATAGGATAGATAGATAGATATACATAATATACATAATATACATATGATATGTGCACATAGCCAGCTAAGAAAATCTGTGTTCAGGCTATCTAAGGTTAGCCTACTGTAAAAGTATGTAAATATATATATATATATGCAACTCTTGGCCGTTTCACTTCATCCATGGGCGCCGCGGGCACCGCAGGGTTCTGGAAGGCTGTCAGCCCCGTGAGGACTATACCTACATAATTATGTAGATATATATATATATAACCATATATATATAATTATATTTAAAAAAATATATATACATCTAATCATATATATATATACACATGCACAGATATATATTACAAATACTAACATTTCAAAATTGACTAAATAATGGGCAGATCCCTGTGGACAGGACAGATCCCTGTGGTCATGCGCCATGGGGTGCAGCAAAAAAAACTACGGCGCCCCCTCGAAGCTTGGGTCGTTTTGCAACGACTAAAAAGACCAATCACCCTCCGACGCCCACGGCCGGTCTGGCGCCTTTGAGGCGAGGGCCGGCGTGAAAACAAAAACGCGCCGGGGGACGGTGGGAAGGCAATTTGGTTTATGGTGGATATATCGAACTACTTACCCTCTGGTAAACTAAGAGTTTGCTATTGAAAATGGCCATAGAGATAGTGAGTTTTCCCATTAAAAATGGTGATTTTCCATAGCTATGTTAAATTACCAGAGGGTAATGGAGATTCTAAATAAAATTACAACTGCGGGGGTGCCATCTTGTCTGGTTTTTACACTGCAAAAAGTGGGTCCCCAAGAGTAGCTGCGAGCCACTTGCAAACCGGGACAGTCCCGAGGTGATGGCCTCTAGACAACCCAAGAAAATCAGTTGTTTCCCATGTTTTTCTGAACCCAAGGGTTGTTATTCTCTAGTTCCAACGGCGGAATCTGATTCCTTTGAGATGAAGGCACGTGACTTTTGCTTGAATGTTGGGCCCTTGTTTCGACATGCATACATGTGACATCAGTTGCTGATGAAAAGAAGCTGTAGCAGCTACATTAAGATCATAAAAACACGACATCAAAGTTTCCGTGTGGGACGAGGAGAGAGGGAGAGAGGGAGAGATGGAGCCGGTTACAGTTAGTCCTACATGTCAGTACTTGGTTGTTATCATTATATGTTTATCTTTCTAGGATGGGTAATGCCATGTATTTCCCTAAAACGCTGGAAGTCTTCCGCAGCATGAGGGGCTCTCTTCTCTCTTGCCCATGGTGTCAATAGCACATTGCCCTATGTTGCCCTTAAAAAAAATTATCCATATGTCATCTATTGGATTTCAATGAGACCACGAGAGTTGCATCGGAATTTGGAGGGCTTACAGTGAAGACTTTGCGAACTGTTCAGTGTGGTGTGCCTGTGTGTGTGTGCAAATGTCTCCAAAATTCAGCTTAACTTCGCAGGTGAAGTTGAATGTGAAGAATAGTAAAGTATAATCAAGTACTACAAAACATTGCAATTTTCGTGGCACTTCATCAACTGCACATGTTTTTGAATTTGGGCCATTTAAGTGATGTCGGCTCGTCCCAGTCGGGGGTCCCGCAAGGAGCCTGGAGGAGTGGCTGGTGCAATATGAAGCAACAAAAAGGATCTGGTAATTCAAAATGACTATGGTATTGATGGCACACATGTCATATTTATAGATGATTTAATGATGATTTACTAGCAACTACAATTATATAATATAGTTGATGTTCAATAGTGTTATACAGATTACCGGAGGTTTGGTGGAACCCAGCTGCCAAGTTGCCAAATTGGGGCGAGTAGAAAAAGCAGCATGGAAGCCAGACTTGTTTGGTGATTTTGGTGCAAATGGGAGGAATTTTCCTGGAGGTATATATAGGCTCAGTGATGATTGATAATGAGCGATATTCAGCTATATCAGTGATATGATAAGACTGGAGATGAATCTGGTGGTTTCAATCATAAACCATTTTTGTTTTTAGGGATGATGATCCCCAATGACAGTCGCATCTCTTTCAGGGTACAAGGCCCAGGCTGTGGTCGTCACATGCAGGCTCCAGGCTGATCATGATGGCGTGGGACATGATACCTTGAGACACAGATTTGCGCTAATTCATTTACAATCAATATTGATTAATAGTGATTACTAATGATTAATAATAATATTATTTTCATGATTATACAGTGGGATGATTGGAATGGCGATTAATTAATCCCTTCCCCCTAATATGGAAAAACAAAACAACCCCTAAACGAAAGCTTTTTTTGTGGGAATTTTTACATTTTCAGGGACCGTGCAATTGGGGTGTTTAAGATTAGGGTCATGGGATTAATCACTTGTTGCTACATTGAACAGTGAACGTTTGGGACCTCACTGTGACGTCACTGGAATGATTGTTCGTAGGGGAATCATCCCCGAATGGCCTTTTTCCAGCCAATTTCATACTAGTGAAGTATTATTCAGCCAGATTATTGGTTGACAATATAGTGTTGGTATGTAACATATATATATACATATATTACACACACACATATATATATAAATACATCCATTAACTATGAGATATAACCCCTTCCCGTCACAAAATGAAAGGAAGCTACTAGCAGCGTCCGACTCCGTCCCTCAGGTCCCAAGGCAAAAGCTGTCACTATCCCAAGGTTGAAGGTGCAGCTTTTGGTCAGGTTGTGCCTGAAATGACTGGTTGCTGAATAGAGCAATGGTTCATTCTTTGAAAAACCATACGTTTATAGCTAGGTAAATCATGTTCATCTATCATGGAACTGTATAAACGGGCAATGGCTTCCAGTTCGCTATTTAGAAAAAATAACGGATGGTAAATCTTATCACTGCAAAATCCCGATGTTTGTTGGTGAAATCCGCATGATAATCACCACAAATCACATGATTTTACCATGAATTTCCGTGATTTTTCCATGAAATCCCCATGAAATCCCATTCATGTTCCATGCCTGTTCCATAGATTTCCCTTAAATTGCACATTCATTTTCTAAAAATTATCCATGATTTCCCTATGAATTTTCCATAATTTGACCATGAATGTTCCATGAATTTTCCATTGTATAATCCCCATAGATGACTAGCATATTGATGCCCCCCGTTGGTGAAGGGTTTTCACCAGGCAGCTGGTGTATAGCGTATTACAGGGGCTTTATAGTTAGGCTAGTTATAAGCTAGCCGTTTATGTTTGTAACTAGATGTAGTAGACGACTTAACTATAACAGCTTTAAGTTAGACTGTATAGTATTAATTAGTATTATTACGTTTTTACTTTTGCTGTTTTGCTGTTTGATAGCTTATAGATTAGTCAAAAACCAACTTTGGTAAGCCCAGTCGTAGCTGGGGTTACCCACTGACCCGGCCGCAGGGCAGCTATAGCTCCGGCCGCAGCACTGGAAGGAGCTCACGCAGCACGGGAGGGAGCTCCAGCGATGTCATGACGCAGACGGAGTCGAGACTTGGCCGGTTCGCAGCACGCGACAGCGACATTTGTGGTTCCCGTGGGGAATTTCACCACCATGGGGATTAAACCGATGGTGATACATTGGAAATTATGTGTGTGTGCGTGTATGTATTATATATATATACATATATACATATAAATAAATATATATTTATTTATTTATTTATGTGTATATGTAATCGGATCTAGTTGTTCTTCGGGTCCTGCAAGCTGGTACCTGTGCCAGTTGTGTGTCTTGGTACCCCCATGAACTAATTCGAGGCATGAGGCACCACCTTGTGCGAGCGGTTGTGGTACCAAAAAGTAGGGGATAACCTCAGTTGATTGCCATTCAAACAGGAAAAATGTGATTCCTTTAACCATCAAATTTGGGGCACCCCATTTCAGACAAATATGTACACGTGTATAATATATATATATACCTATCTATCATATATGCAACTATGTGAGAACAGCTTGATGAGTATGTTTATTTGTTTTGCAACAAATGGGGATGTATACCCACCAGCCCAAAAAAGGAGTGTCTAAAATTTGTAGACTAGACGTACAGGCATGAATCACGACCTATGATTTCTCATACTTATTGGGGATGAGCATCCAGCTGTAGCAGCCCTACCAAAACAAAAGGAAACGAGTCTTTCCGGCGCAACATGTGATGTAACATGTGTTGTCCAGCATATGCTGATCAGAAGGTTAGCGGTTACCCTCCAAAATAAGAGTTATTTCCATGGCTTTCTGGAAATCTATCTATGCGTTTCCCGTTCGGTTTTTTCTGGTCTAGGTGTTCTGGATATTTCTGATTTTCCATGTCAATGTTATTCTATGTTAGTCTATGTTAGCTTACTGTTGGTGGAATTTATAAACTACTGTGGATGGGCCAGCGAAATCCTGTTCAAAAGGATGGTTGAAACCCCAACAAAATAATGGGATGCTTACCACCTATCAACTGGTGTAGGATGTCGCAACCATCCACAGTATTATTAGGGTCGGGTCCCATCATTACCCTCTTGTCATTTGTTACATAGCTATTGAACATGGCCCATATAAATAGTCGATTTACCTATCAAAGATGGTCATTTTCCATAGCAAACTGTTAGTTTACCAGAGGGTATATCTTATAGTTGGTAGATGTATACATATAATATATTTTATATATATACTATACCAACAATATAATGTCAACCCATCATTAGTTGTCCCTATCCCTGGCTGGATGGAGGACCCCTTCCCCAAGCGACGACACTCTGACAACCTCGCCCAGCGTGCAAGCATCGAGCAGCAGAACAGGAGTGGTGTCTATCCCCTTGAAATGGATGATTTGGGGATAGACACCACTTTAGGAACCTCCAAGTGGAAGAATCTGGGTGCGTTGAAAGATTTTTAGTGTGGCAATGTTTGGATTTGTTTCAAATTTGCAGTGGGCTTTGTGGTTAAAACATGACTTGGACAATATTGCTTGAAAAACTTCGAGGGATAATGTGCTAAAACTGTGTTCTTAGAACCCAACATTGAGAATATCCAAACATATACGCTTAGAACATCCGTACCGGGGGGGGCATATAGATGTTCTAAGCGATTGTCCGCCGCGCTAAAAATACATCAAACTGAGAAAGGGGTCATGTCATGATCAGTCTGTATGTTGTAAGCGTATATATACATATCTACATATATGTATGAACTTGCATTTGGAAGAATATGTATACATGTACGCATGCACATATGCATGTGAGGAACTGAGGAACCTATGACAATTCAATGTTACCTGCACGTTTTGCATTTTCTGGCAGGAACAACACGCGTATGAATAAATGTTTGCCGGATACCATGCACGGCAACTCACTTGAAACACATGGCATCATTTGTGCGCCTTGTTCTAAGTGTATCGAAACAACCATGAACAATGTTCTAAGTGTGCACTGAGAACACCGACATCATTCATATTTAGATATTCTAAGTGCAGGCTGTTTTTCATTTGGAAAATATTCATTATCTAAGTGCATGTGCATACATACATAGATAGATAGCTAGCTAGCTAGCTAGATTAATTTGGATTAGATTAGATTAGACAGATAAAGTAATCAAATATAGATGAACAGATAGATAGATAGATAGGTAGATAGATAGATAGACAGATAAATAGATAGATAGATAGATCGTGATCGATCAATCGAGCGGCAAATAGAAAGATGATGGAACATCCAACATTGATGGATTGTTTCAATTTGAAATCGACAGACTATTGACTTTCCTTGTCTATGTTCAATCTTTTGGAAGTAACCTGCAGTTGCCGTGGAATCAAATCAAGGCTCCATAATTCAGGACTGTTCGCTTGACAACTTGACACAAAAAAAATAAGGATTCGAACAAAAACTGCAACTTTGAAATCATTCATTTGAACATTTAAGATCATGTTATAGAGGTTTTAGCCACTTCCATATATAGCTTTTCCCATGGCTTTTCCCATGGGTTTCCCATTGGAAATTCCGCCAGGGGATGGTGATGACACGCCGAAACGCGGTCGTGGAATTCACAGCGATTCCTGGGATTTGGCCTCCTTGGATCCGGCCACGTGGCCCGTGTTGAAGGCGCCATCTGATTGATTTCGGACGGTAAAAGGACGGTAAAAGGATGGATATAACTGAGATAACCTGGTTAGGTATCTGGAAAACTGATATTGATATTGTTGATATAACTGATATTGTTGATAGGTTTTAGTTGATTGTTGATATTGATGATATTACTGATAACTGATATAGGTGTTGATATAACTGATCTTGTTGTTTTTTTGCATCTATATGTATACATCTATCAACTATATGATATACCATGGCTATGTTAAATAACCACATGGTAACAGATATGATATAACCCAATATTAGCACGGATTCCTAATTTCTAGCGGTTAATATTAGCATTATATATAGCAATTGGCCGACTTCAATTTCAATGGTGCTTGACTAATAGGGCGGTACCAGGCCGAGAATTGATGAAACCCTGGATTGTTTCATCGTATTTCCGGTTCATGAATTAAGGAAGCGTTTGTTAGGCTATAGATGAGAGGATTGTAGCCTCCAATCAGGGAAACATGTTTTTATTCTGTGTGCCCCATGTTTTTATTGGAGGGGGGGCAGGGGAACATGTGGAAATTTTCTTTGGTGTGATCAGCACCTTACCCTCCGGCAATCAAATGTGGCAATGGAAATTTGCGTATGTTTTTTCCCTATTAAAACCAGATAAAACCTCCATATATAGGGGATTTCCTAGCTAGCCGTGTTTGGTTACCGGTGGAGAATCATTTTAGTTGCCATAAGTGGTGGGATTTTCCCCAACTTAAACCATGTTACCAAACCATAGATCACACTTCGACAGAGTTCTTGCTGAAGAAGTCAATTGCTTCACGCGATTTCCGGGTTACTGAATCATTATTGGTTGATAATATACGCTTGGCATATATGGTTTTACATACTGTACATGCATAAATGCATGATCATGCATGCATCCATATATGAGCTATATTATAAGATATCCTCCCATTCCCCTCAATATTCCCTACATCCAGCTGGTTTTGTGGGGTGGTGTTTCATATGAACAAGGGATGCCCCTTCTGTCAGGATCCGTTCGGTACTTCCACTTTCCGCTTCACGACGGACCGCATGAGCATGGCATCAGTGCCCGAAGGCCAGGTAAAGCTTGGGTTTTGAAAAATGCGAGACTTTTCGACCCCAAAGAGTTCGATAGAAAATTGTCGATTGGCATAGTTATGTTAGTTTACCAGGGGGTAACAGAATCTCACATATTGGTAATTTACGTGTCTATCGTTTGTTTGGGCTTTCTTTAGATATAAATGTGAAAACTTCATTTGACCCATCCAAAAGGCAACCCTTTTGGAAACGTTGATCTGGCAATGGAAAATCCAGCGTTTTCTTTGGATGTTTGTAGTTGGATGTTGCTACCCACTGGGATGATGACCTGAGGGCATCACCTTTTGCGAAGTTGCCAATAAGTTGACTAAAGGGAAGTCCGTATTACAAACTCGGACGTATCTTTTTTGAATGATATTTTCTCCTAAAGGGGCCTTCTGAGTGCTGACATGGAACTCCGCAAATTTGACTTTACTATACGGAAGTCCTAACGCAATCTGGGAGTCACAATGCCATACATCATCCCCATGTATCAACCAGTTGACGCATGCTCTTGTGGATCCTCAATTAATGTGTGCAGAAAAAATTTGGAATCATGAATTAAAACCACTAAGGATACAATTGGTGAAATTCTCACATACACAAACCCATATCAACATGTAGCAACCAAAAAAAGATAGAAAAGTGTTTCCAGGATGGTATGGATTATGTTTTCCGCAAATTCAGCAGCAGGTTTCCAACTGTTGTATATCAATATATATAAGTATTTGTTTATTTATTTATTTATACATATCTAATTACATTTATTTATTTATGTTTAATCTATCTATCCATTTATGTTTTTCGTGTGGGCGGGTTGCGATATATATATATATATATATATATATATACATGTACTAAATACATTCTATGTTTCCATGTGTTTTTACCCTTTTTTTCAGCTTCATCTCCTTACCTTCAAGGGTTCTCCCGTGCGGAAAGGTGAGTTGTCCACGACCTCCCAGACCTTGGAAGACACCGTCGCGGAGGCACAGCAGCAGAATGAAGAGTTGCATCAGCCGCTTGGCGTGCGGCGGTTGCGACGGATGCGAGGGAAATGGTGGTTGGGAATATATGGAGAATATTATATGGGATATATGGGGAATATATATGGAATATATGGAATATATGGGATATATGAAATGATGATGTTACCTCTGAATGAATTGTTCCATTTAAGGGGATGAATGATGTGTTTTCATGTGATTTTTTGAATGGTATCAAATGCCTTATTTTGCATTAATTGTGGCATATTACTGTATAAAATTTTCGTTATGACATATTAATTGATCCAGAGGTTTTGACCAGCAAGCTTTAAGTTTGAAAATAATGATGATGTTTGCTGTTAAATTCTAACATATAAACATCGGTTCTATATTTGTACGTGGAATACGTTGCAACAAGATAACGCTGTGAGCGAAGCGGCCATCGCACTTTTTTCCCGGATGTCTCGGGTCCGATTGGCTGACAACGATCTTGTGAAGGTGGCTATAACAAGAATATCATCCAGCTAAGCAGCTAGGTCCCATAGGATGAGGTAAATCCAACGCCAATTTTCCCAGCCCCAACGGATGTTTTTTTTGGGGGGGGAAAATCCATGGTTTACGGCAATGGGAAGATGCCAAAGCTGACCTTTGAATTGAGTAAAACAAAATGGAGCTTAAGTCAACCTGGTGAAGAGTCAGAATTTTTGATCGCAAGACACACTATCTATCAAGTGTTTGAAGGTGGGGCTACTACTTCATGGATTAGAGGTTATGGTCCAGTTAAAGCCTATAATTAGTCCCAAAAGTGGCCAAGTGGACCAGAATGGTATGCCAATTTAGACCATGCCAGCATGGTTTACTCTAAGATTCTAAGTTTGTTTAAAAAATCCTGAAGTCAGGTTTGTGGAGTATTTTGTTTGAGGTAATGTGTGTTCAATTTATTGCCCCTTCCTGAGCCATTGTTCGAGTCAACCCTGGCTGCACCACACCCGCTTTTCCGAGGCTTTGCCCCTCAGCTGCAAAGGAAGATGGCCATGAAAAGACTAGGCAAGTCAGGAAGAAATTAAGGTTTCCTACATGGGGGTACCCCCAAATCATCCATTTAAACCATCCATTTTAGATTGGGATTTTCCATTCATAAACCATTAAATAAATAGGATGTTCCATCGTATCATCCATTTTAGATTGTGATGTTCTATTTACAAACCATCCATTTTGGGTTTTTTTGGGGTATCCAGAGTTATGGAAACCCACAAGTGGAGAATTCTACGTGGCGATGTTACCACAGGGGTAGGCCTTACGTAAGCCATGGGTGCAAAACGCTTGATTCCCGTCTTCAACGGGAGAGGTCAAGCAGCGCCAGCTAGGGTTAGGATGGAGCATAAATTGAGCAACTGGACGATTTATGAGTTGCCATGTTTTTAGAGGTATAGAATTACTTTACAGATGGATTTTTGGAACATTTTGGAACAAAGCTCCAGTATCATAAAAGGTCTATGATGCGGGGGGGGCATGTCCCTGTTCTGAAAAGTAATTTATGATATTCTATTCCATGATGACTAATGAGTATTCTATCCAAATACGCGCTATATAATGTATGTATATATATATACACACACGCTTCATTATGGATTTAATATGTATTTATATATATATATTATGATATTTAATTACTAAATACATAACTCTATATATATATATAATTAGTATTCAGTTTTTTTTAACCAAGAATCATTGCAAACTGAGGCCCTATACAGCCCTAGTTTTCCGCCAGCCTTTGTTTCAAATATCAGGTTGGGACGTGCTGCGGCTTGCTGCAAGCCTGGAGAAGGTCAAAGAGGCGAACCCGAGGTGATGTCTATAGGTAGAACACGGTGGAACCATGATTACCACCATAAGTTTGGGATATTCTTGCCGACATATATAATTATACTTACATAATCTATAAATATATATTTACATATATATATATATTTATATTTATATTTATATACATACATATACATATATATATATATCGACATATTTATATATACACATCATTTACACATATACACATATATACACATATATCTGTGTGCGTGTGCTCATACAGGTGGCCATACGCCCATCCTGAAAAATTTTCCGTGGAACTGCCTTCCAGAGGAACTGCTGGGCCAACCTTTGTAGTTTGATAGATATGAAATTACCCTCTGGTAAACTAACATAGCTATGGAAAATCACAATTTTTAATGGGAAAACTCACTATAAATGGTGATTTTCCGTAGTTATGTTAAATTACCAGAGGGTACCAAACGCGATTGGATGTGATTTAGTAAATTTAGCAGAAATGATAGTGATCTCAGTGGCTGACCTACTGTAACCATTTTTGTGATGATCTTTTTTTTCTCAGTCTTGGGTTGTATCCCTAAGCCCTACACATTGCAGATTTAGAGAAGGTATAAACCAAGCAATCCCTTTCCGAACTTTGAACCTCCTCAATCGAAACCCTGGCGAACCTCTTTTCAAACAGCCTAAAGCCCAATCTTTGTTGATCAAAACCTTAGTTTTTGTTGATTCCAAGCCTTTACGGTGATTGAAATGAACTTCCGGACCCAGAATCTCTGCAACCTAAATCCCCATGGCTGAAGAGAAGCACCTCTGCTTCCACCACTTTCAATCTCCACATTTGTCTATTCAATCTTCAACCTTGGAAAACTCATCTGAAACACTTCATTTTCTTAATATGTTCATTGCACACATCAACCATGTTTGTTGAGTTAGCACTTGCCTATCCCCATTTTCTCCGCCCAAATCTTGTTTTTTCCTTCCAAACATTACAAAACACCTCGTGTCCTAGCATCCTACCATTTTCGCCCCAAAAAAACATGTGTGTTTTCCAAGAGAAACTGTTCTGGTTGGTGGTTTGGAACATTGTTTTCCATATATTGGGAATGTCATCATCCCAACTGACTTTCACTCCATATTTTTCAGAGGGGTAGGGTTCAAACCACCAGCCAAGTTTTTCCCCAAAAATCCCAGGTTTTTCCCACCCAAACCAGTCGAGGCGCCCTTGAGCCACCGTGACTTGGCGGAGGAGACGCAACGCTGCATGCAGCTGCTGCGGCAAAGGCTCCAGGACGTGCCGCGGCAGGTGGGGGGCCAATTTTTTTTTGCATTTCTATAAATTATAAGGGATATATAAGGGATATAAATTATCATTGTTTTGGGGGAATACAAGGGATTACGCAGCCAAAAGAAACTAGCCAATCATATGCTCAGAATGTCATGATGATTAGTAATGATGAACATTACTATGGAGATATGAATTGGATAATATCATTGTAAGCAACCAGTGATTTAAGCATTAAACATAGCAATGTGTGAATATCATGAGAAAGACTAGCCACCTAGTCACGAAAAAATCAATGAGTTGACCAACGAGTGATTTTAGGATGCTCGGGTGAATTTTATGGCTATTACTCTTTGGTTATTTAACATAGCCATGGAAAATCACCATTTTTAATAGGTAAGCCATCTATAAATGGGCCATCTATACCATGGCTATGTTAGTCATAACCAGAGGGTAGTGTATTGTTGAAAGCCACACTCCTACGGGATTCTCATGGGAATCTTAATGGGATATTGCCTATAGGCAGTATTAATTGACCATTCCGGTAATTCATGGCTATGAATAGGATACGGAATATATTGGGATTTTTTGATGGTTCGAGCAGCAAAAATATAAACATGGGGTTTAGTGATTTTTTTAGCCAGCAGTGATTCATTGGGATTATAACCAACTAGTGCTTGAACCATTGGTAAAAAAAATAGTGATTTAACCAACTGGATTGATTTTTTGGGAGCTACTGGGTCGACCAAGTGGATGGATAGTTTAACTTACCTTTATCTTTTGATTAGTAGAAGATCTACCAACCAGCTAAGATAAAGGGGTTAAACTAAGGGGTTAAACTACCCATCCAGTAGGTTTCTAAGAATCAAGATCTACTAGAAATTGGTTTCTACTAAGATTTGGTAGACTATCCAGTAGGAGAATGGTAGAAATCTGGTTTCTAGATCTATGCTAGGAATTTGGTTTGTTGCATGGTGACTCTAAGATTGGCAATGATGGTGGGGTAGTCTATCCGGAGGAAGGGAGCTGGGAACCGAGTCCCCCAACCTGATAGGAACTATCTTGGGAATCTTAAAGGGTTTTATAACTAGGAATATATAGGGCTAATACTGGGATGTAATGGGCTGTAATGGTGGCTTCACATTATTATATCAGTAGGTGAACTCTTTAGTTTTTTGTAAATATCATATGTGATTTTTTTGGGGTTGGTTGTAGGCCCACCCACATTCAGCTAGGGTGTACCTAGCTGGTTCGTGGTTTGTTTTTGTTTTCAAGCATATTTGGATGATGATGTTATGGGTGGTTGACCCACTAGCAATGATATGACCATAGGGGTCTGCAGTTGTTCACCAAGTGTTCAACCGGACCAACGTCTAATATGCTTAGTTTAACATGGAAATGGTGGATTTATCGGAATTATGTGAAAATTATGTGAACCTTTTTTGAATATATATATATATATAGTATGATATATATATGTGTATATATATATATTGGATATGAATCAGTCATGCTTACAACCACCCGAAAGTTGAGATAGGTTCCCAAGCCAAACAAGCACATTGCGAACCCACCAGGCAGATAGAAATGGTAGATGTAATGGCTACGGGAGTGGATGTGAATCTATCATGACATGTGATCCCCGAAATGGGGCATATGATGGGTAAGTCGGTTCAGAACTAGGCTAGCGATTGGAATTGTGCTGGATACATGTATAGTTAGATGGTGTAATGATGATGTCAACTTTTAATTTGGAGGCCCCTGCCTGTATGACCAGTTTCATATTTGGGGGGAGTCCCTTATGGATTATGATATATATGATGCCCTCTGGTAAACTGTCCCATAACTATGGAAAATCACAATTTTTAATGGGTAAATCCACTATTTCTATGGCCATTTTCAATAGCTATGTAATAAATTACCAGATGGTAAATCCCATTCATATCCCATTGAATCACTATAAAATCCCATTAAATCACTATAAATCCCATTAAATCACTATAAATCCCATTCAAATACCATAAAATACCAGATGATATTCCAGTCATTATGAGAACTGGAGATTTCGACTCCGAATGATGGCATTTCTTGGCCCAGATTGGTGAAAGCCCGCTGTAGACTGTAGGCAACACATCGTGTCGAACGTCCTTGGGGAACTCCTGGAAACTTCATCCTTCATATCTCATATGGACGACGTATGGAATACTTACCCTCGGGTAATTTAACATAGCTATGGAAAATCACCATTTTTTAATGGAAAATCCACTATTTCTATGGCCATTTTCAATAGCTACGTTAAATTACCAGAGGGTATCAACATTTACCCTCAAAATCACCCAGTTTTGTAGGTAATACCAGCACCATGGAGCATCTGGGTATTGTAGCTGTTGGATTTTCCGCTTTGGTCAACAGTTCGTAAAGACAGAAAGGTCCTATTGGTTTTTGGTCTGTCCCCACGGTTTGTTGGCTACATCATATTATTCCGATCCTTTATCATCCTTTAACATCGTTATCATTCTTGTTGGTTCATACCTGCTGGGATGTTCTGGATCCAAAAATGGCTATTGATCTTTAAATGAGAGAAAAAGTATATAGATCTAAGTACCTTGAATCTAAGTATCTTGAGTTGGTTAACTATAGAACTATCTAGTGGGATGATAGTCAGCTGGATAGTTAGATTACTTAGATGAACTATCATCTATAAGAACTATCTAACCATACAGTAGCATTGGTTCTATCATATTTTTTTACTTCTAGTTAAGCTGACTATAGTTACTAGAACTATAGAACTATCTAGTTAGCCATAGAACTATCTAGTGGGTTCATTGGTTCTTTACTAGAACTCAATCTATGCTTCCCTTGGCGGCAGGTTGCTGCAGAGAGACCTGTCGGACCTGTCTCGGCTGCCAGGTCCGGTGCAAGCGCCTGCAAGTTATAAGTTGGTTTATAAACCTCATGAACTCTATATATTTTATATAGTAATAATTAGTTATGCATAAATAAATGTAAATACATAACTATATTATTATGTATGATCATATAATATATATATATATATTATACGTAATTTTAAATTAAATAAAAATAACAATATGAACAATAGTAATAACAATACCGCTAATAATAATTATTTTTGTTCTCCAGAGTTTTACATATATAGTTATATATATCTTCCATAAGGCCCTAGTTAACCAAGTTACAAGTCAACTTAGCTTTGAGGGGAACCCACCTTGTATTGTTGTAGGATATGGTGTGGGATCAACCAAATGCCATATCCCATGCAATCCCCATGAATATCCTAGGAAATCCCAAATTTTCATGGTTAAATTAATGATGTGGAATCACCACTCAGGCATCATCCTATCTATGAAAAGCTCCTGGTGATACCTTCCAGATCAACCAAACATGGCGTGCTGGAAATTTTCTCATTTTATAGATGTTTTTCCCATCAAAAGCTCCACCATTGGGGGATGAAAAGCTCACCATGTTTGACCAAACAACCTGCCGTAAAGGTCCACCTGACCAGGCTCTCCTATGGCTGGTCCGGCTCCTGCGCCGCGATCGCCCATCCTGAAGCAATTCAGACTCGTCGATCCTTCAATCGTGAGGCGGTCGGTAGCATGGCCATGTTGGACTGTCGGAGGGCATATCTATACAATTCTGTAGAATTTATATCTTTAAATTTCTATATATATATGTATAATGATACATACATACATACATACATACATACAGACAGACAGACAGACAGACATACATACATACATACCAATGATTACATAAACTCTTTGGTGGCAATGGAGAAAATATATGAAAGGCAGTATGTTGTAATTTTTATTATGCCATGTAAATCCGTGGTTACAGCCAGACGTTTGTTTGTGAATTGCCATGGTTTTGCGTGGCCATTTTGACCGCCAGCTCTGTGGCTGCTCCATCAGCTTTGCCTTCAGCGGGGCATCTGAGTGGGGCGAATTTCCAGGTGGCAATGGAAAGTCACGCAGTCAGTTCGATGATTTTTTGATTACTCCCATTTTAAATGTAGAATATTGATTAAAACCATGGTAGTAATATCAATATTAAAACCATGGGTTTCAGGAATGGGAAATCCATTTTAGAATATTGTTTTTTAATATTGACGGGGGATTTCCCATTCCTGAAACCCATGGTCTTTGACTAGCAGATATATTGGGTTTCCTGTACATCTTCGATTCGAGAAGACCTGCAACATCGATCAAAGTGGACGACTGAATGTGGATTCCAAATGGAAGACCTGTGCCAGCGAGTCTGGCAACCAAATTTTTGATCTGTTGTTTGGGTTGAATCTTGAGCTGGACCCTGAGGCCCCATGCACTCCCTGCACCCCCTGCACTCCTTGCACTCCCTGCACTATCACCTTGCACAGCCCACCACAGGCCCAGCAGATATGTTGGGAGATCATCCCTGGGTACACCTTGGTGAAAGGTAGGTTAGTGGTGGAGATAATGTAAACTTCTGAACCTGCCAAAACATAATTTTTTGATGGATGCCTATTGTTAGCTGTTAGCTAGAATCACGACCTGTTTCTCAACTATTTGGGTGGTGAGGAAAGGTATTTTGATTGGTTTGTTGGAACAGGGTTCCTTAGTCAAGAACAGGTGAGTCACGTCTACTTATATTATATGTACCCTCTGGTGAACTAACATAGCAATGGAAAATCACCATTCTTAATGGGAAAATCCACTATAAATAGCCATTTTCCATTGCTATGTTAGTTCACCAGAGGGTACCTGATTTTATTTAAACACATGATACTCCATTCTATCACGTGGAACTCGTCCCCATTATAAATGGGTCTTTGAACATTGAGTACCCATTAACTTCGATGGCTGACTATCATGGTTCTCTCATGGTTCTAGCCTGCACTTCCAAAAGGAATGCCTACTTTGGAGACACACGCAAATCATATTAAGTTTGTGACATTGCATATCCACAGAGCACACAAATCCAATGATAAGCCCAATGATCATCACATTTTTCAATACGTTTCATATTTGTTGCTTAAATCCATCATTCATTTTAAAGGAAATTGTACGTTTACCCCCCCATATTTCATGGTAAAAACCATGGTTTCCGATTTTCCCTTACATCAATCCAATGAACTAAAAAAAACCATCTGCTTATGACTAACATAGCCATGGAAAATCACCATGTTAATAGGTAAACCCAGGTAAACCCAGGTAAACCCAGGTAAACCCAGGTAAACCCAGGTAAACCCAGGTAAACCCAGGTAAACCATCTATTTCTATGGGCCATCGAAAAACCATGGCGAACTGTGAATGTCATAACCAGAGGGTATATCTCCCACTAATATTCCCATGATTTTCCCATATAAAACCATATAAAACCTCCATTTCTAGTGGATAAACCATAAAAAAACACCATGTTTTCGAGACCACAGGTCTCGCGTTTTGTGTCGGATGGCCGCGCCTCTCCGGAGGAGCGGCGCGTCCCTGGGATGGGCATTGGGGGAAGCATCCCAAATTGGTGCTATGGGCATAGCAAATGGGAAATCATATATGGGATAACTCTATATATAAATATTATATATATATCATATATTGGTGAATATAAATATATCTTAATCTACTCAGAATGCCCATGAATGACCAAAATGGGACTTGTACAAGAATTATATATGAAAATTAGTATATGATTATATGGTGTTTACATACATTTACATGTACTGATATGGAAAACTTGTAAATCCAATGCCCGAACCCATCCCAAAAATTGGTTTGTTATCGGGTATACCCAATATTTTGGATGGATTTTGAGACTACTCCCAAGTGTTTTTCTGTTTTTTGTTTGTTGTGTTATTGGCCTTCCCGCAGTATGGTGTATAGTTACCTTTACCAATTGTTTTGCATCTGGAGTTTGGTTCAACCACCTACGTCGATGATCCCATTTCCCGGTTTGGGCATTGCCCAGTCATCAATTCGCCGTATAGAAACCATATAGAAACCATGCCGTTTTGCTTCATGGTCCCCCAAGATCTTCCCATCATGGCATCCCATCATGCTTAGCATCTACTTACTTGTGCTTAGTAGGGAATGAGGGAATCATCCACAATAACTATCAATAATAATCCCAGCAGCCCCCATTCCCATCCATTCCCTACTAAGCACCAGTAAGTCTAAACAACTATATCCAACTGAGGCCTTCTCACCCTTACGTCCCGTTTGGCCTGTGGTGTGGGGTCTCAGAGCCGATGTCAATAGCTGTTACCAAGGCTACGGGGCATATGCAGGGCATGTGGGGGTTCCTAAAACGCAAAAAATAAAACCTAAAGAAAGTAGACTGGTTGTCTATTGAAACTTGGAATTTTGAAGGTAACACAATAGACAACATCTACAAAAATGGGAAATGTAGAATACTGGTTGTCTATTCCAATTCCAAACATATCATCCCATTTTGGGAAACCCCAATATGTTTGGATCTTTGCATATGTTGAGATGAAATGTCATGAAATCAAGAGTAGCACAGGTGCATCCAGTGCATCCTGCTTCGAATCGAGGCAACTAGTGACTGTTGAACTTTCCAAAACCTGGTTTAGCATCCGGGAACTGTTTAGCCCAGGGGAACACGTGACTTCAAGATACTTCAAGTACTTTGACTGGATAAATGCCAAACATATCTGGATGGAAATTGACTGCTCTGTCCACTGTTGCACATCAACTCCACTCAAGATGAATGACAACTCAGTCTCAGTAACATACAGATACATATTAAGTATGTTAATGTATATTATAGTATGAGGATGGTATGATTTGTAGCATGAGGATGTTTTTCCTGAGGTAACTAATGAATATATAAATCCCATGGATGAATCTATATATCTAGATGTTATGAAATTATACATATGAGCTAACCTGGTTGGTGGTCGGTTTGGAACATTGTTTATTTTTCCATATATTGGGAATGTCATCATCCCAACTGACGAGCAGATTTTTTCAGAGGGGTAGGTCAACCACCACCCAGATAATTAATTATATATAGTATTATCAAGTATATATACAGACTATAGTAATTAATGATAATAACTGTAAAATGACTATAATAACATATCAGGATGTTAATGTTAACGTTAAAATCGGATGAATTATCCAACTCACCGTCTGACCGCCCTTAAAACACCGAGGTCCCAGGCTCTCCTCCGCGGTCGCGCTCGGTGAGTGTGACTGGGTCGCCGAGTCGCGAGGGACGCGAGGGACTGGGGTCTGGTGTTGGAGAGATGTTGGTAATTGATGGTAATTGATGGTAATTGATGGTAAATCTGATAAGCTAAAAGTTGTAACTTGAAAAATAACTTGTTCTAACCTATGATTTGTAAAACCGAAAACATAGAATGTAAATGCTTTGACATCCAAAAAATTAATCCAAATATGTGTTTGTGTTGATACTGATTGATACTCGCTTTTGTGATGGTATATGTACGCAATGTTATAGGTCATTGTTCTAGAGCAACATGCTTGTGTTCATGTACTTACCTAGTCATTACCATTACTTACTATAGGTCAAAAGAAACTGATATACTTTAAAGTTTATAGATGCTGACAGCGATTGAGCTCGTGCTTTTGGTGATTAGAGTTGGGTACATGGAAACGTGGACTAATGTGACAGGAAATATTGCTTACATATCCTGGAACGCTGCTGCTGCTGCTGCTGCTGCTGATGATGATGATGATGATGAGCAAATTGTCATCGACCTACCTTCCGTTAACAGAGAAAGTTCTGATCAGAAAACCAAACACACATGAAGATTTGATCAAAACTTAGGTCGCATATCCGTATGGTCGGATGGATTCACACAGATTCATGCATCCATGTAGCAAGCTACCATGGTTCATTCGGTGGTTTCCCAAATAGGGCTACGCCTAGTCATCATCCATTTTAGATTGGGCTTTTCATGGAATTTCCATATGATAGGGACCATCCCTGAGGTGACCCGACGGCACTACCGACAATGCTGGGTGCGCACGGGGGTTGGCCGTTGGTTACCCTTTGGTTATCCTCTGGTTATTTAACATAGCCATGGTATCGATGGCCCATTTATAGATGGTTTACCTATTAAAAATGGTGATTTTCCATGGCTATGTTAAATAGCCAGAGGGTATCCTCTGGTGAACTCTGGAAAGCATTTTTTTGAGAAAGAACCCGCATTTTTTAAACAGAACATCACCTAAGTTAAAAGATTTGGAAGTGCAGTTGGCAGTATGTTCAGTTCCTTTCTTGCTTCTATCCGGTGCCAATGATGTTGGTTTTTAAATCCACCTAACTATAGCTTAAACTTACCATAAACCATAGGTAACGTAGTTTGCAACCGAGTTTCCCTTTTAAGGGGGCCCCACAGTGTATGCACATGGCAAGTTTAATCTCGTAGCCCATGGTCATATCCTCACAGGTAACTCAGTTCAACAGTCAACCGCTGCCTGGCCATCTTAGTTTGAAAAGGCCCAATCTCCGTGAATCCCACGGTGTTTGCAACCATTTATATATAATTATTTATATATATATATATGTGTGTGTGTGTTTGTTTGTGTTTGTGTGTGATATGATACGTGATGGAGAAAGGTGATCTTTGCACACGCCTGCTCCAGTGGTCAGATATGATCTTCGCCTGGAATCCCCCTTCCAGGTCCTCGAACGCGAGGAGCGCTTCCTGTTTTGAGGGCAGCCATAGCGGGCCCTCATGGTGCTCATGGGTTGCTGCTTACATTTGCTTAAACAAAATACAGGAAGTGGAACAGGGATGGGCAGAAAGGTGGTTAATTATGTGATAATTATTGATCATTACCGTTTTTTTAAACTCTTTTTGTGTTTCGTTTTCTTCCTTCTAGAAAGCCAGAAATCATCAACACTCTGCGGACTTGGAGGCATTGAAGCTTCCCCTTGTCGCCTTAGTCCCTCTTTACAAGCAACAAAAAACAGGCACCCCAGATGACGCACACTGGATGTCCTGATCACATCTGGCCTTGCATGATGGGTATCTACTTGGATGAGTGGAGGCTTGAGGAAGATTCGTTTTCGGTATAAATTTGGGATGGAACCAGCATTGATGCAGACTTGAGCATGTTTTATCTTCTCCCAGCAGTGGGATGCGCGGGTCCAGATGGCTGAGAAATGCACTGGTATTTTAAAGCTTCACCCCCAACAAAAATAGACACATGAACGTCAGAGGTTGGCCCCAATTGTGAAGCTAAATTGGCCACATGATTGCTAAGTTTACAATCTTACCTTCGGTACTTGCTGTAAGGCTCTAGAAGCCAATTCCCAACTCATTGAAGCTCACGCATCGAAAATTCATATAGACGCAACTCTTCATCAGTATGATCTCAACATATCTCAACATGATTAAAGCTCCAATAAGCCAAGCCACAGTTCCCGAAGTGACAAGATATTTTGGGTACACCCCATATTTCAATGGGATGAATTTTCATGATTTTCCCACGTTTTTTTTCGGTTGGAAAATGTGGACTGGTCCAAGTGGATGCCCCGAGTTTTGCCGGAGAAATCCGACCGCGACATGGATTTGGCGCAGGCCAATGATGGAATCTGCGAACGAATCTGGTGGAATTGGTGGCCGGAAAGTCAAGGATCCAGACATGGTGACATGGTGTTGCTTTTTCTTTGTGCCAATCTTGTCGAAGATGTTTCAGGAGACATGGGTGTGTCCAAAAACGTCGAATGGGGTTTCCAAATATACGTATATGGCAAATACTAGTATCAAGATGTATCAAGACGTTGATCTTCAGCAAATTTTCGTCACCAAACTGCAGGCGCTCTTTTGGGGTTCTGGTTGCAGACCCCCCGCTTTTTTGTTGCCTCCGTTCTTGGCTTCAACTCATCTCTGGATGCTCACTGGCAAATGCCAGCCTGTGCTCTCCTTCAGCATCGCATCAAAAAAGCGCAAAGGCAGCCTGGACCGTGACCCAGCCCGTTGCTGAGGATGATCCCTTTGAAGCTGGGATTTTCAATGGATGCACGTAGTTTGATATATGATATATATGATATATATGATATATATGATATATATATATGATATATATGATTATATGACTATATGATTATATATATATAGTTGGAAAAAGGTTGGTACTGGAGGGAGACAGTTTTTGTTTTTAGATTTGAGGTATCTTAATGTATCCATGTCGAATATTGCACAGGCACGTGTCATCCCAATCATCCCGCAGGGAACCAGGTCGTCCCAGCCGCCTCGGAGCGACGCGTAGCTGGAAGCGTACCCAGTGTGGTTTTTGTTGCAGATATTGTCCTACCTGGGATGACGATTCAAACAAAATATACTATACATGTATATATATATATACATATGCATGTATTCATGTTTGCGTATATACATCCATGTATACAACTTGTGCATTTTTCAGAGGCCATCAACCAACAAAGTCCTTGGAACACCGCTGCGTTTGCAGATCTCAAAACCAAAAAGATGTGAGAACAGTTGCTGCCCTGCCGCTGAGGTGCCTCAAAGGTTACCCTCCGTAAGTTATAGTGACCTCACTGAAATCATGGGCATTGTATTTATGAAGGGCTTATTAACATTGTTTAACCATGAAAAGCCACTAAGGGCTTATGAACCAGATCATTTGGGAGGGGCACCTCTGGGGCTTGGCTGGTTGGATCCCGCATGATAAACACTCAATTTTCTTGCCTGTGGTGGTTTATATCATCTATCTATATATATATTGGTTTGATTAGTTGTGTTCTATATAGATAGGTAGACAGATCGATTACTATAGACTAGACTAGATTAGGTAAGATAGATAGATAGATAGAGATAGATAGATAGATAGATGGATAGATAGATAGATAGATAGACAGGTAGACAGCTAGACAGATAGACAGATAGATAGTTGTTTTCATCCTTACCTGGAATCATGATTCGTAACGACGAATTGAAGAATCGTTTGGGTATGGGGTTGAAACTGACACCGCCAACCACATTTGGAAACATTGGTTGAGACTTGTCATGCATGGATGGATGGATGGATGGATAGATAAATAGATTGATAGAGATAGATAGAGATAGATAGAGATAGATAGGTAGTTCAATAGCGAGATAGCTAGATGTCGCTGCCACAACAAAGGTTAACTGACAATGGGTTTCGCAAGTTTTGGGGCCTCACCTTGCCGTTATAGTAACCATTGTAGCATTCATCAATAGGAATATATAGGAATTATAGCAAGAATTAACCATCAACAGCCATTATTAGCCATTCCAATGTAGTAAAAAGTTTGTAGTAAGTAAGTTATAGTCAGGAGTACATGTATTACCATATCATTGTCAGTCAGCCATGATTAACCATGAATATCCCTCGGCCACAGCCCGAATTTTGATTTTTTTTGAGGTGGCCAAAGAGACCCAGCGTCGATGTTCGGTGGCCCCATGAAGCCGACGCTGGGTCGATGGAGATGCCTGGGTCGTGAAGCCTGGGTCAATGAATTATAGCCTCATATTAATGGTATTTGAATGGGATTTATAGATATTTATAGTGATTTAATGGGATTTTATAGTGATTCAATGGGATATTAATGGGATTTACCCTCTGGTAATTTAACATAGCTATTGAAAAATGACCATAGAAATAGTGGATTTACCCATTGATAGCATGGTGATTTTCCATAGTTATGTAAACGTTTACCAGAGGGTAGATCAATTATGGCCATCAAAAGTGGGGGATACAATGAAGCAACGGATTTGGTGATTTGGGATGATCATCCCTGCAGCTAGTCGCTAGGGCCCTAGAATCCCTTGGTATCAGAGTTGCCCGCAGGAATTTTTGGGGTAGATTATGGGTGGTTCACGGTCGTGAATTCAGCCCATGAAGATTTTTGGAATCGTGGTTCCTGATCGAGGAATGCCTCAAACCTGCATGCAAAAATGGGTTACAGCTCACCACCGTTGCCAACCCTTCCCTGCAAGATGAGCAAACCGGCGAACGCCTATGTCCAAATGGCGTTATAGCAGATAGCAGGAAGTCTGCAAAATGTAAATCGAGGTAGGCTCTCATCAAATTATCCATGCATCACCGCTGAGTGCCCGACTGGCCATTAATCTTTCAGGATCTTATTATTTGAAGGTTTGGCAAAGTTCCCGCTCCCCACCTTCATTCCCAGATGTACCTATCAAAATGGTTCAAATTCAAATGATGCTGCTGGTAAATCTGTGCCACACCCTTATTGCCCGGCACAAATTGAGAGCTGGGTGGGGCCTCCAAAAGGGCATCGGCAGCCATGACCCTCGCTGAGGATGCTTCCCAACATGCAGCGGATTGCCGGTACCTTGGCAATTCCCCAAGAGGCAGGGGGGTGAGTTAAGGCTTGAAACTGAGTTTTTGTTTACATATGTAAACCATTGAAGTATCTATATACATTTATTACAATGTTTATGTTGCTATGTATGCTTATGTTACTTCGTCTCTCCTTAGTTTGACCCCAGATTGAGCTGGTAGGGCACTTGACCCCTAGTTACTAAACATCTCATAGCCACCGGGAAAAAAAGCGATGCCATATTCACATCTTGAATGGGGGCTCAGATAAATCGTGAAGTCACGGAAACGGTCCCCCAGCTTTTTTCCAATTTAGCCCAAAGCTAAACAAGTTGGAAAGCCGTTTTTTTTGGCAGGAAACATCACCCGCCCAGAAAACATTTTAGAAGCACTTGTCCTTTTTGGAGGCCCTATATGAATCTATATGATATAAAATGGTGTTGTCCTGCAGGCTGCCTTAGCACCAGTGCCGAGGGAAGAGGAGAAGCAGGCCGTGGAATTGGCATGACCGGCTGGGGATACTAGTGTTTACCCTAAGGTAAACATACAAAAAGATGTGGAAACCCCATGAAAAGCCCGTGGTTTCCATTTCGGAAAATGATTCTATGGTGGGTTTTCCAGATCGCAAACGTGAAAACAGTAGGGTATCCCAATAACTAACCAACGATGGGCAACAAAGCAACAATATACGACATTTGGGTGTGTCTTTACATGGGGTAAACACCCCAAGAATAGCTAAATGGTGATAAAAGTGGGGTACCCTATTTTCAGACAGCCTCATACATCATCATACACCGTTGTGAAGTAGAATTTTTCTGACTGGTTGAGTAGGGTTTGGTTCAATCGTTTTATTGAACCAGCAAACATGAAGATTTATAAAAGCAACATATTTATGGAGATTTTATCTATAGTGGTATACATGATGATATGTATATAGGAGATAATCTGGACACGTTGCTGAGGGGCACTCTGCTTTTTTTCTGCCATAAATGCGCATGTGTATATATATATATATGTGTGTGTGTTTGTGTGTGCGTATTATAAGTTACCAGTAGTACCGCACAAGGCGGTGGCGGAAGTTTCAAAAATAGGAAACCTATAGGAGAAGTTGGCTGTTGTGAATCAGGGATGGCAGAGCGAAGCCACTGATTGACCGAAAGGTGGTTGGA
>Ga0126342_10001984_pt1 | contig 30753 bp, 37 predicted proteins | sample Cyp1metagenome_FD_92528 | JGI IMG/M metagenome (GOLD analysis project Ga0126342, IMG submission 92528) | Coral microbial communities from Lord Howe Island, Old Settlement Bay, Australia - Cyphastrea 1 metagenome | ecosystem: Host-associated > Invertebrates > Cnidaria > Coral ...
GAACACATATCTCAAAATTTGAGGCATGGCACGCTTCATGGAATTCATGGATGAGTTTACCAAAAAAAACTTGGTACCCGCACATTATATACACACAATGTGTATGATATATATATATATATACTGTATATTATATGTATCCCACTTACATCACCATTATATTTACATAAACACCATATTATATTATATTATATTATATTTACACCACCATTATATATACCACCATTATCACCCCATTTTCTGAAACAAGCCGTGATTTTCGAGGCTCCCACTCAGGCCATTGGCAGGATCTCCCAGATTAAAGCCGGGCCTTTGCGGGGCAACATGTCGTGGGGTTTAACCAACAACAATAGGGATGTAAATTATAGAGATACCCTCTGGTAAATTAACATAGACCCTGGCAGATAGGGGTTGGAAGACTAGTTTCCATTAAAAATTGGTTATTCTCAGGGTCTATGTTTATTTACCAGATGGTAAATTATAGAGATAATTGGCATATGATGGGACAATAATTAATTGGGATGATGATGGGATATACATCCGGGAATGAAACATGGCTAGCTGGAAATTTCACCATTCATAAATGATTTTCCCAGATATAAAACTCCATTTAGTTCGGGGATTTCTTGTTGCAACGTTTGATTACCAGGGGGTATAGGAGTCCCAGAGTTTTCTGCAGATTTTTCCTGAAACCAATTATCAGATGGACGTTGTTTCTGTCATATTTCCTATGATTCACAGTGAAAATCGTGGAGAATCCGTTACAATTCTCCCCGCATTATTAAACATGTTGCCATAATTAGGTCAAACCCGCACCACACCACCACATTGTGAATAGAAAACAAAACATCGTGTTAGTTTGACAATGAGGTCAGGCAGGCCTGTTTAGACTTTTCAAGAAACTGTGTCAACATGACCAGCGCTCACAAAAAAAATATGATAAATTCCACTTACTAAATCATAGCAACATATCACGCAATCACTGCAATCATCCAACTGGCAGACGGGATCAGGGGACCACTTGCCGCAAATCCCAAGACAAATTCTTGTGAAATCTCATGTGTTTAGATATTATATGAACAATGCTTCAAAAAAAATGGTGAATGAATATGGACATCCTGCTTGGCCAAATTGAAAGTGTCAAAACCGCCTTTTTTTAAACATGGATGTCCGCCGAATATTCTGTCAACAAAAAGGTTGGGGTAGCCTCAAAAAAGGTGCACTTTCCATTGTAAAAATGACATTTTTATCTATTGGAATTGGGGGTGTACCCTTTTAAAGTAAACAAAAGGTCTCGTTTAACAATTAACACGCCAAAATTTTGATGGTTGATCACCATTTTCTGCATGAAAAAACCATGTGGGTGGTAAATTCATGGTTTGCAAACACCAAACATATTGACCGCCAAGCAACATGGCAAACGTGGCCATCACCGCTGGGTCGGTAATCTGCGAACAGCCCTCCGGATAATTTGGACCTCAGAAAACACAAACAGTAACCAGTGCCCCTAATCCTGGGATGTCATGCGGATACGGCCAACACGCCAATCCAATTAAAAATGAAATCAGCTTTTGGTTGAAGCGCCTCCCCGGCAACAATATGTCTGCATAAAAAAATCGCGGCCACCGGTAAACAACATGTTTGTTGATCAATGTGCGTCGATGCCTTGTGAAGTGAAGGGCAAACAAAACAGAAAGAGAAAACGATGCATCTCAGAACCTTTAGTTTTGTTTGTGTTAGTCCCGGTTTATTGCGTCTAACCCATTGGTCTGGGACAAAGAAATTGTGATATGATCCGTTAGATTTTCTCAAAATTGAAACGAAACATGTGCTGTTTGTGCTTGTGCTGTCTCCAAGGCTCCTGGCTACAAAGGCTGATGAACCAAACGTTGAAAGTTGGCATGGGCGACGGCACCATCCTCAGCACGGCAAACAGGGGGAGAAACGCAGATGCTGCGATGACTGGGCACACTGGTGTCGCCCCATGGAAAATGAGGCAGCCCCAGAAACCAAATGCGACGCGGAAAAAATCGTGCAGCTTGCAGCATGCTCAGCACTGAAGTATTGACATGGAATGTATCGGTCATCTGCGCCCATATGCGGCCGCTTTTTTGCGCGCAGCTCGCAGCTCCCCGTGCTGCTGCTATGCTGCAAGCAACAGATGCCCAGAGACTTTTGCGCGCAGCAAAAAAGTTGGGGCGGAGACGGATGATTTAACAAAAACTCGAAGCACAAAGGTAGACTGGGAGTAGCCCTGAAGACCCAAAAAAGTCGAGGTTCTCTTTTCACACCGCCATTTTTTATAGGTAACGTTACCGAAAATTTTGCCCTTGCCAGCGGCAGCCACGCAATGCACTGAAGGCCGGTTTGCTTGCATAATTCTGAACTACTTTTCAGAGGTCGATTTGGAACCAGGGAAAATTGGAAAATTTAGTGAAATTAAAAAAACATGTATATTTCACAGAATTGTTGATACATACAAATATAAATAAGACATATACACATATAATAGCTCAAAATCATGTATGTATGTCTGTATGTCTGTATGTCTGTATGTCTGTATGTGTGTATGTGTGCATGTGTGTACGTGTGTATGTGTGTGTGTGTATGTGTGTATGTGTGTATGTGTGTATGTGTGTATGTGTGCATGTGTGTACGTGTGTATGTGTGTATGTGTGTATGTGTGTATGTGTGTATGTCTGTATGTCTGTATGTATGTATGTCTGTCTGTATGTATGTCTGTCTGTCTGTATGTATGTATGTACGTACGTATGTATGTATGTATGTGTGTCTGTCTGTATGTGTGTCTGCCTGCCTGCCTGCCTGCCTGCCTGCCTGTATGTATGTATGTATGTATGTGTGTGTGTATGTATGTATGTATGTGTGTGTATGTGTGTGTATGTATGTATGTATGTATGTATGTGTGTCTCTCTGTGTGTGTGTGTCTGTATGTATGTATGTCTGCATGTCTGCATGTATGTATGTGTGTATGTGTGTATGTATGTATGGTATGGTATGGTATGGTATGGTAATGTAATGTAATGTATTGTAATGTAATGTAATGCAATGTAATGTTGTGTATGTGTGTATGTGTGTATGTATGTATGTCTGTCTGTCTGTCTGTCTGTATGTATGTATGTATGTATGTGTGTCTGTCTGTATGTGTGCCTGCCTGCCTGCCTGCCTGCCTGCCTGGATGTATGTATGTATGTATGTATGTATGTGTGTGTGTATGTATGTATGTATGTATGTGTGTGTATGTATGTATGTATGTATGTATGTATGTAATTTACATTGAATGATATAAATTTATATTTGAAGTATTCTTTGGATATTGACATATATTCAATACCATACATAATGTATTGTATACTAAATATTCATATGTGTGTTACGTATTTACAAACGACATATCATACATTGCATGTTATCTTAAACATATTGTATACAAAATATAATATACTATTTGTATTATATATGTTTTTTTTTATGTGTTATACATGTATTATATAAGCTGTATCAAATACATCGAAAACTTATAATATTCTATATATAATAATGACTATATCATATAAACATACTATGTACAGTACATCATATATAATATTGGGTATATCATGCAATAAAGTATCTTTACTCTACTTCGGTTGATTGCAACCTCACAGAAAAACAAAAACTTTGAGATATGCCAGTATGTGCTCACACGACACATGACATGTGGATTGGCACGTCTTTTCAACGGCTCAATTTCAAGGGAACTCGTGACGTCAGAGTTGATATCGAACCCAAACAAGTAGGAAGTGGCAATGAGAGAAGTATCTTACAACTTTCTCCCAGGGGCTCCAGAGGGACGTGGCTATGGGATGAAGAGCTGGAAGAGACGGAAGGGAAGAAGGATGGAGACCGTCGCTTGACAGGTGGAGCAGGAGATTCAGAAACCTCCCCTGGGTTGAGGTAACCAACGTCTCAAACCAGCTATAGGTCAATATACATGGTCGTCATCCAACTGTACACATTCGTGTGGTGGGTACAAATCCAAATCCCGGACGCCCGCTTCCCTTTCAGCAGGCGGTCTGGCATCACATGTTCCCGCGATAGCCAGCCCTTCGGGTACGGATCAAGATTGGGTATGATTGGGTATCCTGCCACAAATTGGACTGTTTCAACATGACAAAAACCTGCAGAACCGGTCTGAAACTCTAAGCCAAACCCATTTGCAAAAAACGTCGTCAACCGAGTTTGTTTGGACTATTCGGAGGTGTGGAGAAATCGCAACAACTACTGTTACTATGAAAACAGCTGCGCGGTACGCAATCAGCTGTTGTCCAAATCGAAGCAACATTCTTCGGTAATATTGATAGCACATCACCAGCCTGAAAAATACAGCGAAATATAAAAGTTGAGAATCATCAGCCCATTTCTATGGTCAAATTGGTCAAACATTAAAATTCATTGAACCCACCAGATATTGATGGTTTCAGCTTCACAAAAAGCAGGAAGCAAAACCTTGGGGTTCAAACACGAGTGGATCCAACAGCACTGAACTCCTTCGTTTCTCTTCATATCAGAGTCTCTGAAAAATGAGGAATCCTAGCAGTTTTCTATATTAAAACTTAACTGATGATGGTGATGATGATGATGATGATGATGATGATGTACTATCAGGTAACTACAAACAAAACAAATACGAACTTGGTCAATTTGAATCAGAAATCAATGGTTTTGGGGCATGCCGATTTTGAGAAACACCTGTATGAGGCGGTCGTTTGGAACATATACAGTAAAACGCTACTGTGGTAAACCAACCATTTGGGAGTCACTTTACATACATTCCCCAATTCAGGACCCAACTTATATAACATTTTCCAGCTCGCATGGCTTTACATTCATACTTTACAACTTGATGGAGCCACCATGACATGGTCCCTGACCCACCATGACATCAAGAGTCCATTGCTAATCTCCGATACTTCATCAAAGCAAAGGTTGGATATTATTCATTGGTTAAGTGGGATGATAATTAAATATTCCAATATTAAATATTCCATTAAATATTCCATTTTTAAGTGGGATATCCAAATATTCCAATATTAAGTGGGATATTACTCATATCCTCCATTATTGCCAAAAAATATCCTTATTTTTGATATCTTTCGGTTGGATATTACTAACTGGCTAAGACAATCCCCAAAAACCACTGGAAAGCATCGTCCCACTTTCAGGATCATCACACATCAATATCCGGACCACCGACTTCGGTGTGATTCGTCGTGCGGTAACCATCCTTGTTTCGGGGCACCCAAATACCAAGAAAAAACATGTTAATAATCTTAGCTATATCCAAATAGTAACATGTTATATGATTTAGCAACTGATTTAACTAGATCATCCGATCATCCGTGTCGTGGGGTTGCCCAACAAAAAAAACGGATCATGAAACACAAAGTTTGATAAAAACATATCTATTTCCATGAATTATGTCATCTAGTCATCTAATAGATTCCATCCCCACAAAAATATCTCTGTACTGGTTGGTGGTATACCTACCCCTCTGAAAAATATGAAAGTCAGTTGGGATGATGACATTCCCATAATATTAATAGAAATTCATAAAAACCATGTTCCAAACCACCAGCCAGTAATCATATAATTATAATTATATACAGATTATAATCCATATGGATAATCACCATATAATCACCATAATGATGACATTCCCAATGTTCCAAACCACCAACCAGTAATAGATTCCATCCCCAAACAATATCTCTATAGGTCTGACCACATCTCCATGAAGACCTCCAGGCTTCCCGGCACATTGAAGCGGAAGCCGTAGCTACCAGATTTCAAGGTCACCCTGAAATCGCCGGCGTTTTTCGTTTTATGTTGGGCTTTGGGAAGCTGAACAAAGGAAACTTACCAGAATTCAATAGCTTGTCCAATCTTACAATATATCATAGTTTTGGATTTTAAATTGTTATTTCAGGCTACGTGTACCATGTTCTACCCCATATTTTCAGTCTCAGAAATATGAGCTTTTGGATACTTTTGCCTACTTGGATGCCCCCTACGGCTACTTGAATTCCCTAAAACCCCCAGGGATTGCAAAGTCACAAAATCATTCAACATCTGCATTGGGTTCCCAATGTCATCCCAATGGCCAACTATTCATCAGGCACATCGGGCGGTTGAGCCTGTTCATGAAGCCCCTTTTCAGTGTATGGTTTTGACATCCATCAAACAGGTAAAACAATAACTCCGATTCAATTGTATGATATTCTTATTGGATTGCTATGGATTGCTTTTCGGTTGTATTCTTTCTTGTTGGTTGTACCGTTGTAGCCGATGGCATAGCCAATCTTTGCCCTGCAAAACGACATGTTTCAGCTCAGTACGTGGCTTTGTCTTGAAACATAGTCCCAAATCCATTGGTGAATCCTCAATGATCCCCATTACCCTCTGGTAATGACTAACAGTTTGCGAACTTGAAAATGGCCCATAGAAATAGTTTATTTAACTATTAAAAATAGTGATTTTCAGTAGCTATGTTAGTTTACCAGACGGTAAATGGCTATAATTCAGGGTTTTTCTATGGTTTCAGACAGACCCATGGGTCTCCCCATGTTCCATATACCGATGGTCACGATGGCCATATCGAAACAGGATGAACCATCCAAGGTCGACCGTGAATCACCGCTTTCGAAAACAGGGTAGCCTTACTATCCACTGGTTGGGTACCCGAGTTCAAGCACATACATCTATAATCATCTATATACACATATATGGTTGGTGAAATATATCCTATAAAATCCCATTTGCATCTCTATTAAGTACTCTAAAAGCTCCATATTAAACCAGTATATTCCTTATAGATAACTGGTTGGTGGTATACCTACCCCTCTGAAAAATGATGGAGTTCGTCAGTTGGGATGACGACATTCCCATAATATATGGGAAAAATCATCAAGCCATGTTCCAAACCACCAAACAGAGTATATTCCTTACCCATAGGATCCATGTATGGTATATATGCTAACATGACTGGGGTATATTGATGGGATCCATGTTACCATATATAGCATACATGGATCCTATGGGTTATAAGATATTTCATTAACCATTATCAACCATTATTAACCACTAACAAGACCACTAAATTATTCCCAATGTTCCAAACCACCAAACAGAGTATATTCCTTATAGATAATCGTCTTTCGATCCACTATTAACCACTATTAACCACTATTAACCATTATTAACCACTATTAACCACTATTATTCCCAATGTTTCCAAACCACCAAACAGAGTATATTTCTTATAGATAAGGCTAAACCAGGCTTTTTCAAATCCCGACATTTCGAAAAGCGACCGAATCACTTCTTGACACGTCGATCCTCGACCGTTAATCCAAGGGAATCCAAGGTGCCAGGAGGAGCGATTCAGTTCCAAGGAGATTCTGATACGATCCTCGCTGCCAAAGTGGTGGCAAAAATAGAAAAACCATAGAAAAACCATGGAAAAACCATAGAAAATCCCAGAAAATAGGGGTTTATCCCTGGAACAATCATATCAAACTATATACCCTCTGGTAAACTAACATGGCGAACTGGAAAATCACCATCTTTAAGTCAGGTAAATCAACGAACTAAATGGGCCATTTTCAATAGCTATGTTAAATTATCAGAGGGTATGGATAATATTACTATTTTAATCCATATCTTCACCAATTAGTATTAGATATGGATATCTTTACTATTTGATTATCATCATAGATATGGATAATACCAACTAATCGATATGGATTAAAATAATACCACCAGTTGGCAAATAGTGAAATAATATTAGATACAAATAGATTTTAGAAAATTGGTGATAAAGACAGATATTGGGGTTGGTAAACCAATATTGGGATATATACCGAAATAACATAAAATAAACATTAATAAACATACTGGGATATCACTCTTGTAATATTGGTCATGGGATATAATGTTTCACATCCCCAACGGGGGGGTTCATGAAATTGGGTTTAACCTTAGTGATGCTTGATTCACGGGATGGTTTATTATTGGGTATCAGTGTATCACATCAATAGGCATATGTATGAATATACTGGTTGGTGGTATACCTACCCCTCTGAAAAATATGACTTCGTCAGTTGGGATGATGACATTCTCAATATATATATATATATAATATGGAAAAATAAAACATGTTCCAAACCACCAACCAAAAAAATATATATATATCTTTAATTTAGATGGGATGATGGAATGATACCCTTACTTGGAGGTGCAGTTGAGGTTATAAAGATAGATATAAGTGCGGGATTGTTACCCCCGTAACTTGGGATACGGGGCCCCTATCACGTAGAGTGATACCGTCCAGTGTCATCAAACATGGCCGGAAAATCCCCGCTTTAAGTGAGCAGCATCTAAATGGGAAAATCATCGAATTATATAAATGGTTGATTTTGCAGCACTCTATATTTGAATACCAGACGGTTGACCTGGCAAAACATGCAAAAACTCGTGTTTCGATTTTTCCTGGAAACCTGCCACACTTCTCTTTTACCACTAACAAGTCGGTCTATGGGTAGAGGTCAGCATGGGACAGCCAAACATCCATTGGTTTCATGAATGAAGACGACCAAAACCGGTCCCTAAGATCCCCTAAGACTTACAACAGCACGAGGAAACCAACATCTACCAGTGAAAGGATATTAAAACCCATCAGCTTCAATACTTCGATAGTCGATTTTTATCTCATTTTGGATGATTTGATGTTCGGGTGCCCAGGTACCCCTATTGTAGGAAACACCCTGCATTGGTGCACTGCATGTAGGATCCGGACTGTATGTCCTTAATCGATTCCACAGTCATGGTGCAGTTCCCATCGAGAAAACCAGAAATAACCTTAAACAAAGCCAGGTTTTTGGATACCCTCTTTGACCCCCTGTATCCCCTGTTGTGGTAAGGAGACCTCCCAATCCCAACTTAGATCTCGAAGATGGTATCTGCTGGACAACTCCAAATTTCAGATTGTTGGCTATATCTTCGGATTCAATATTCAATGGTTTATAATTTACCCTCCAGTAAATTAATTAACAGTTCGACCCTGGCAGTCATCGGGGTTGGAAGATTAGTTTCCACTCAAAATTGGCGAGTTTCAGGGTCGAACTGTTTATTTACCAGAGGGTAGCATCTGGTTATTTAACATAGCCATGGAAAATCCCTTATAAATGGAGGCTTTAATGGGAAAATCATCTATAAATGGGCCATTTTCCATGGCTATGTCAATTTACCAGAGGGTAGTATCCTGAAAGTCAAATCCTGAAAAAAATCTTGGTAGTCTCCGAGTCTCCCCTGTTCAAAAATTCTCCAAGAATTGGATGAAGGGAACATGAGCAAACCACTTAAAAACATGCCATCTGGTAATTCAAGACAGCTATGGCAAATCACCATGTTTCGATATGTTTAGTAGATACATCATCGAACTAAATGGGCCATGGCTTCCATAGCAAACTGATCAACTACCACAGGGTGTATGGCTATAAACCCACTAACTCACCAATCAAATCACAGCATTATGTGTTGGTGAAACTCCCCTCGTTTATCCCATCGTTTCCCATGGTTTTCAGCAAAGATTTGCCTTTCCCAATCCATGGTTTCACCCACCCCACTGCACCTTCTGGAAGTAGTCCACGTAATCCACGTCTCTCAAGGGCATATTCTGCGGCGTGCTTGGTGGCTACCGGAGTTTAGGTATACATATGTTTGGTCAACCTATCATGTTTGACAAGAGGATGGTGATGAAGTAATATAATATATATATATATAATATTAGGTTATGTTATGTTATGTTATGTTTTATTATATCATCTTATATTGTATTATATTAAATTACATATATATCATATTATATGATATCATATTTCATTTCTACACATATCTAAACACATATATCTGTTCTAGAATATCATATATGTATCATGACATGATATAAATAGTGCTACCATAAATATTATACTGCTAACACCTGGGGAGGAAAACCTTTCATGTTTTTTTTTTTCTAACAAAAATAAAGGTGTGAAGCCTACTCGCAATGGCAATCGTCGGTAGATATGTCTAACAACTGGGAGCTGATCAGATCGGGATCTTTGTGGGAATTGACAAAAAATGTGGGGGTTTCACTACTAAAATGGTCTAATTTATAATCAAATTTGGATGAAACCATAGGGGTACCAGCATTCTAATATTCTAGGCCTCATCGAACTTCCCCGTGGATACCCACCGTAGAGCTGCAAGGGTGCAACAAATGAAGTTTCCCAGCTGACCCCAGCGACAATTTGCAGCACTTTCATCACTTTCTGAGTTTTCCAAGGTGGACATCAGAAATCGGTTCTCCAAAAATCTGCCCCTTTCTGTTTTTGGCTCCTTATGTTTCAACAGATTTCAAAGGTTTCATCATGATGATCTGTGGCAAAAAACTATTATTCTTCAACCTGAAAAGAGCTGAACACTTCGGCCATTCGTCATGTGAGGTCATGACAGTTTCACCAGATCTTTAGTCACCATTCAGTTAAGTTAAGTCCCCAAAAAAATCCCGTCAAATCCGATTGAATTCCGGGTAATTCCCATCAAATTCCAGCAATTCCCATGAAATTCTCTAACCATCTTTAGCCAGATGATATCCGCCGCAGGCCTCATTCATCAGCTGCAAATCGGTGGGCTTCTCAACGAGGTGCACAAAGTCGTTGGGCAGCGTGATGAGAATTTCATCAATCTGCCAGGTGGAAAAGTGAGTTACCACGAAAAACCACCGTTTGGGGTGCAAACTGGGTAGATAAAGAACCTATAATGGATTGGAGTTAAAAGTGGAACCAAAATCACTAGCAATGACCATTTTCGGTAATAATGGGATATACCTAAGTACAACAAAAAACATAGTGGGATACAATGGTTTGTTTGAAACAAATGGTCATTTATAATATAGGTAATAAGATATAAAGTGGTAAACCCAATAACTAACCACCACTAGTAATTATCATAAATGGGTGGTACAAATCCTCCCCAAATGGTAGGTTTATGGCATTGGGTTTAGCCACTCTGAAATCAGTCCCTTTGGATTTGGGGGTACCCTTACTCGACACCCTTTCCGATGTACAACAGTGAGGTTTCTGGGTCTGAAAATGAAGTGCTGCAAGTGCGTGTGGAGTCAAATGGGATACACTCAAAATAGCAATTTCAATGGAGAACATGATGATTAACCAAATGATTTACAGGTACGTACAAGCCCACATTGGAGATGCCACAAAATCCTCTCTTGGATGACTTGGATGACCTGGAATTTGCAGATTTTGACACTAAAAATCCCTGAACATTTCAACAGGGAAGTGGACAAGATCACGTGTAGACGCTGATCAAGGTGGTCGTATTGGTTTGTACGAAAATAGGGTACCCCAAGAAAATTGTTGAATAACCAAAGGATACCAAAGGGTATTTGAGACGACCTGGGACCACTTGGGCCAAAATCCTGAGCTTTTTTCGGCCACCTCGGCATATTTCGACCGTCTGACCATGTTTTTCGGGTCTTGGGACAACAAGAAGTCACTTAATAAGTCATCCTTACCCTATGAGTCCCTATGTCCCAAAGATAAGTCAAGAAAAACAGGTTCAACCGCGAAAAAATGCCCCTCACGAAAATTCTCGGAATGTAGCTGCAAGATGCTGCTGTTGCCATGGGGGATGTACCCCACACCCATCCCCACGGTCGCCCTTCGTCTTGCGCAGCACCTGTTGTTCTGGTGCCACCACCAAATCCGGCAACGACTCCAAAACTTCGAAGCTGATGGTCATCGTCCTTGCAGCAATAAGCTATCCCTCTCTGCTTTGACCGCTGACCCTTCTGATGACTCGTGTTTTTTGTTGGGTCATGTTGGGTCTCTGACCATAAATGGGTTTTCTCTAACCATAGATGGGTGAGACATGGTGAGACTCCATATCTATGAGCCATAGATTCAGTTTGGACCGCTGAGCACCGGACGACACGCGGTTGGCTTTTGTCGAGGTCCAGAGCAACTGACCCCTGGCCACAAAATTGGAGGTTCCATCCCTCAAACAACCAGCAAACATGGGTTCCATCCTCAAACAACCAGCAAACATGGGATTCCATGGTGATTTCATTGTGATTTAATGGGATTAATGGGGGTTAGCATGGTTTAACCAACCTGAAATAGGCATTAATATAGCCAATCAATAGAATATCAACTACCAACAGGAAGGGACCCAAGAAAATGAATGGATCCAGCACTAGCAGGGTTTTCTTGGAGAGTGTTCAATACTAGACTTGACACTCACATTCGCTCACGATTAATAATATTAATAGAAAGCAACTATGACTGTTGCAACAATTACAGTACGTGTCACAGTTGTGAAGAAAAATGCCATGCTTGTCTGACATACTCTGTCCCAACTTTTCTTCCTTTGTAAAGGCACGAAGTTTCGGGCATAGCTTAGATCATGGCATATAGCTTTGTCTTGGGCTTGGCCATCAAGTAGCCAATGAGAAACACAAATGACTTGCCATCAATCAATTTTGATGGTTTCCTGCAAATTCTCGGCTACCAAACCCTTTTCTTGGGTCATAATAATCTCGAGTAAACCAGGTCGTATAACCGTTAAAATCTTCAAGGTCATATTGTTGGTTAGTTCTATTCAATAAGGAAATGCCATATCCATTCATATCCAATGTTGTCATCATATGTTGTCATATACCCTCTGGAAATTAACATAGACCCTGGCAGTCATCGGGGTTGGAAGACTAGTTTCCATTAAAAATTGGTGATTTTCAGGGTCCAACTCTTAATTTACCAGGGTGTATCCAACCAAAAAGTCCCCAGAAATCCCTTGAATTTTGCCACAAAGCCTACGCTCCCTGGAGGTTCCGGGCTCTCGAATCCGCAGCTTCTCTAGGATTCGGGATCCTGGAATCGACACCTCAGAACATCCAAGAAATAAACAATGGAAATCTTAACCGGAAACCATGGTTTTTACCATCAAATGTAGGGTTTTCCGGTTAAAATTTTCCCATCATCCAATTCTATGATTCATAAACAACCTGCCATAGCATTGGAGTCTCCTATTTTTTTGGGGGAAACATGGGAAAACAAACTCCAATCATAGACTGTTTTATCATGTTTTATATGGATGTGGGAAGCAGAGTGGGGATCATCTCTTGTCTTTGTCCACGTGAAAGATGAATACTGTAAGTCAGCAGTGGGATTCGAATAAGGAATCCCAACAAAGTTGCAGCTTGGTCATGGATTACCCTTTCATTATCCCTAGAGTTAGCTAAGTGATTGTAACTGGGATATCTAAAGTGACAAATAGTGCATATATATATATATATATATACAGATTGTGCAATATCATCCGAAGACATATAGTTTGTAAGAGTACAAATACATAAGACAATAAGTCATATATATATGATTATATATGATTCGATTGTATAATTGTATGCAAATATATAATTACATATTTAAAGCACGTACCATGTAACGAATAATATCTATATTATCATTAATCATTATACATATTCTCTATCTATCTATATATATATATATTCCGGTGACATAAACCCATGATATCCATCACGTCTCGAGAAGTGACGACACTTCGAACAAATTCTGAACGCCAAGGCACTGCGGCGTCCGAGACAGCGCCTGCTGGGTCCTGCGGCCGGAGATCACCATCAACTCAAAGGCATTACAATGGAAAATAACACATATTAATGGATATAATAGACAATGAACATTAATAAATTACAAATCATTAATAGGGAATAATAGACAATGAACATGAGTCACCATGATAATTATTTATAATTTGGGATTTATCATGATTTATACATGTTTATAATATCTTGTGATAGATATTCATAGGCTTTATTCATGGGATACCCTTAAAACGATTGCTTCTCCGCTTTCGCGGGTCCCGCAGGATGATGGACAGCTCGTTGAAGAGCGGCGCTGCTGCCTCACCGTATCTTGTATAAGGATGTATAAGGGGGATACCGTGGGGATAAAAGGATGATATATATGGGGATATAATAAGGATAATGTTGAAATCCCAACAATAAAGCTCCAAAGGTTTATGTTTACATTAAGCATATTTTTTCGTCTCAAGTTTGAGTATTCTTTTCAAACATGAGTTCAACACATGCTATGTTTAAATGCTTTGAGGCACTTTAAGGCCAATGATTCAAACGTTTGAAAGTGAAGAGTTTGTTGAGTCCATTCTTCGCCTTCCACCGTCCAAGGTCTGGGAATGAACTAATGACCAAATGTCACGTGTTTTCCGCTTAGGGCATGAGTAAAAAAGAAACAACTTGAATAAGCGATGTGCTTCCAAACCTTTATCAAACTCAATTTTCTCAGCAAAAGTTCATGGTTTTTCATGGGTTTTTCATGGTTTTTCATAGTTTTTCCAGTGCACATCCTTTGAACTCCTCATTTCTTGTGGACTTTCTGAGGTCTCGCCGCCGTGCCGACCGGCCATGGCCGGCCGCAACGGCCGGGGCTCCGCACGGGAGGCGTGACGTAGAAGGCGAAGACGTACTCGCGCGGAACGATGGTGGTGTTCCTGGGGATTTTGAGCCAAGTCATGGGGATGTAGATGGCATAAGTGAGTTTTCGGGGCACCATAATCGAGTCAAACTCAATTGTCAATGGGGATGTATGACGAACACCAACCAGTTTAGATAGCGATATATTTGATGGTTTTTGTCCCTATATAAATATGGTTTATCCACTTAAATAGTGAATGGGTGAGGATAAAGCTGGGCAGACAGCAAGTCTGGTGACATAATTTATATGGCTTACCCTGGTAATTCAACAGTTCGCTATAGAAAATCATCATTTTTGACAAGAAACATATAACTAAACGATGAGTAAATGGGCCTTTTTCATCCTTTTTCCATAGCTACGCTAAATTCCCAGAGGTATTGGGTTCCCCAAAAATGATGAGTGACAGCGACCAAACTTTGTCAGTTCAGGTTTTGTGAGGAAAAAATAGCACACCCTGCCGGCCCAAGGGTCATGAACACATGCACCGTAGCTTCATTCCTTGGCAGCGTGGGAACACTGAGATATGACACTGCAGTTACTGATCAAACAAGGCTAAAAACGAATCCAAACCTTAAAATGAATGAAGTTTCCAATGCTAAAGTGAGGTTTACAGGTTTTTCCTTTTAATGGGGCAAGAAATCGCTCATGAGGACGACGATGGAGGTGGTGATGCTGACAAGGACGGTACTGGATGAGTTCAGTATAGTTCAGTCAGGTTTCATCTGTATTCACCATGTGCAGGGACAAAATCGACTCATTCAGTGATGAAGAGTTCTGGAATTCTCTGAAAATGGGTCTGAAGATCGGCGGCCCCCCCAAAAATCATCAATTTATCATCATGTTTCGTATTGAATAGCCATATTGGGGATGAAATACCGCATTTTCAGGTTCACCCCCCAAATATCATATCAAGATGATTAGCCATAAATCTCCATTAATGCTCCATTCATATTCCATCAACATCATTCCATCAATATTCCATGTTGTATGTCACTAATATTCCATTAACAATAAGGTATTACCTATCTATGAATTTTCCATTTTTTCATGCATATAACCTTCCCTTAAATTAAATCCCATGAATCTCCAAATTCGCCACCCCCCCAAAAAAAACGGAGAAATCGACATTCAACATTCTAACATTCAACATTCATCCCCCTTTGGCATCCCGGCACGACTCGACAACCTCCACCAACTGGCAAGGAGATCGCCTGAAAAAAATCTGATGGGTCATAGTCCTAAACTCTTGGTGGTTCAAACATGTTCAACGCAATTTAAAATTGTGGTCATTTTGTGTGGCATGTTTTGATTCGAACTCAATCTATGTTGATGAACTCCATATGTTTTAAACCAAACGGTGTTCTGCAAGATGATTGTCCTACTGGAAAAAAAATCCCATGTTGAATTCGGGGGGTGTATATCATGTATATCCCATAAAGTCTACGGCGCAAATTTTTGGTGAAATTTCTATCCACAGAACTTTGTCAGTTGGTGGATTGGTCCGAACGGTTTTTTGCTCCATTTTGGATGGGATTGATGGGATCCGTCATGACATATCCCATATGTAGGATCCAGATCCGGTGCTGCTAGAAATATGGTGTGCAACATGGATCCCAGAAAAATATAGTCCATCTATATGTTAGCATAGAAAAACCAGAACCATGGATCCTATGACATATTCAATTTCACATTTCCCACCATCAAAAATGGCTGGTCCGGACATTCCGGACATCTCCTGGAAGCGACGCCTCCACAGTAGCGGCAGAGCATTCGGGCGCAAAGCCGAAGGGCAAACGGATGTCCAGGTAGCCACCAGCCTGGTCGCGTGCACCGGGGGCGCCCAGGGTCAAAGCTTGGGATTTCATATTGGTTTCATATGTGGGGTCAAAACATTAGGATAAACATATTAATTAGTGTATATGGTTTATGGATGTTTATGATCATCCACTTGATATTGAGCATCCTCATATCTCTTTCATAGGACATCAAACCAACTTTCAACCATGGCAGCCATGGCACATATGTCATATCTCATTGAAATAGGACAATGCCTGCCACTTCAAAAAGTCACTCTCTGCCATCTTGCCACAGGATGCCACAAATCGCTTCAAGGTCTTCAGTGGCGCAACAGGCGGGAGGAATGGCAACTGCGGACGGCAAAATCGCGAGGCATCCCGAGGCACGGGATACCCCAGCTTCCAGAAGCTGGAAAATCTCATCCTTGAAATCCTGCGGAGTCTGGTTGGATATCACATTTTATTAAATTATATTATATATATTATATCATTTCATATTATATTCTATTATATTCTATTATATTATATTATATTATATTAATTATATTACATTATATTGTATTATTTATATTATATTATATTATATCATATTATATTATATTATATTATATTAAATCATATATATTATATTTTATATATATCATATTATATATATCATATTATATATAATATTATATACATACAATATTATATACATATAATATTATATACATATAATATTATATAAATATGTTATATTATATATATGAGTTATGGCACCATCGTTTAACCCAACACAAACCCAACCATGTAGATCATAGCAAAACGGTAGGTCTTGTGGTGGTGTACCATATATTACATACACATTGCATCTATGTCAATATTTTCAACATAGAAGATATCTAAGGGTCTACTCTATCTTCTGATTTGGACGGAAACACCGATATGCACAAGTGAGAATATGACGCAATACATATATATATATATATGTATATATACATGTATATATATATATAAGTATAAGACAGTAGGAAAAAGCACATTTGTGTTTGACCAGCATACATTAGGGATATTTCGCAAGAATCATGGGATATCACCAACTGGATACGGAATGTGGAGATGTTCGATGGTGCATCCACCCATTTGATCAATGTGAAGAAAACCCTCTGTCATCTCTTTTTTTGGATAATGCTTATCCGGCTTATCCCCAGGATATTGCATTCTATAACCACCCGTTTTTGTTTTAAACATTGCTTATTGCTTATTGTGTTGATCCACATGTACAGTGGTTGCGGCAACGGAGTTTTGGTGAATACACAGGATGATGCCCATGGTGGTTTGGTAGTCAATGATGAATCCCGAACCCCCGAAGCAGTGATTAAAACTGATTACCCTCTGGTAATTTAACATAGCTATTGAAAATACTCCATTTATAGTGGATTTACCTATTAAAAATGGTGATTTTCCATAGTTATGTTAGTTTACCAGAGGGTAATCGTACACCTGATGAATAAGAGGATTATCCAACCTTTTTCAGCTGGCCATTTTCTACACTTTTCCCTTTTTTTGCCAAAAAATGCTCTAGTGGTCCATTCAAAACCCATTTTTTGCGTCCGTCATTTTTTGTAAAAATCATAATGTCAAACCCACATTTTCAGTCCCTGATGGCCCTGAGAAATCGGGTGTAGCCCCAGAATACCCTCCGGTAGACTAACATAACCATGGAAAATCACAATTTTTGATGGGTAAATCCACGAACTAAGTGGCCATTTTCAATAGCTTTTTGTATGTTTACCAGAGAGTAGTGATTTAAACGGGCCACTAACAATTACCACCATTGACCTGGATTGTGACTCGCAAATATACTCCCCGATGACCTATATGAAAAAAAAGGAGGATAGTTGGAGGATAGAATGGAATCTAGAATGGAATCTACTATGAATAATTTAGGAATTTATAAAGGATCATATACGAATTTACATGAATCTACTATGAATTGCTGACATTTTTTTATTTTTCGGCGCGCCGCAACTTCCCTTTTAAAAGCGATCCATGCCTGGACCATTTCTCTGGTCCGGAATCTCCAAACCTAGGCCATGGCTGAGCAGATGGTTAGAACGGTTAGATGGATAGTTGGAGTTACAATCGACCCTGGCAGTCATCGGGGTTGGAAGACTAGTTTCCATTAAAAATGGGTGATTTTCAGGGTCGAACTGTTTATTTACCAGAGGGTAATACAAACCAATGGTTAGATGGTAGTTGTTAGTAACTTTAATATCAAATTAATATCAATGGTTAGATGGTTAGATGGTTGATTGATATTAATTGCGCCTAAAATCAAATACTTGAGTTACTTGAGATTATATATATATAAATTTAATTAAGCATGTCACCAAAGCTGTTGCGGGGTCCTAGGATGTGGCTGCGTCCAATCCACACCTGATCAACACAAGTTCTACAGTCACGGTTGGCTTTTTTTGGCATATCTTGGCAATGTCTTCGCTACAAACCAATACAATGAGGGGCCTAGCTCCTAGTCATGTTCATCATTTTTCATAGGGTTATAACGGTTATATACATTTTTATATACTGTATAATACTGTATACTTATTCCAAAATCATTATTGGCCCACCAACCAGTTCAATGGGGTGACATGCTCACTGAAAAACAAGGGGGGAGCAATGCCCTTCACCATGGGGTTCACTTAGGCGACCCGATGGCCCTGGAGTGGAATTCATACATTTTCCTCCATATCACTATTGAATTTCAAGAGGATGCCTATGGAATTTGGATTCCCGCCCCAATGAACTTGATGCTGAAGGCTCAAGGCATGGCTATCGAGGGTTTACCCGTACACTTCAAGGGTCATCCCTACTTGGAAGGGTCATCCCAGAAATCGCAACTGGAGAGTAGCCATATTTACTCCACCCCAAAAAATGGGATAAACCACAATTAGTTACTTTACCCATGTATATGATGAACCACAATTTATAGGGACTTAGGACCACCAAGCCTTAAAAATTACCTGCGCTCTGTGATGATCCTCCATGTAGTACGGCCCACGGCCCATGTCATTGGTGTCCCAGCAATGCGGCTCCTCACCCCTGTGAATCCGGGATAAATCGCCATCGTGTCCTGGACCGCCGTGATCTGGGGGAAGTGATCTGGGGATTTCTCCGTGGCCGGGAGGAACGTCTCAGTTCTTCAGCCTTTCGAAATGGGATCTAAATGGGTTTGTCTGAAAATAGTGTACCCCTACACCCAATGGTTAATGATCATTATCCCTACTAAATGGCTATAATTGGGGGTATACCCCATTTTCAGACATACCCAAATGGGATATCCCAAGCATTTCCAAACTAGCTAGCTAATTTAACTATGGATATCTAATGGGAAGCCGTTCTAAATGGGATATCTCAAGTGATATACCCAACCGATGATCCCATCGAACGGAATCTCCGCTCAAACTTGACCCTTTTGGCTGGGCCAAAAGCGGGGTACCACAACCATTGGTTCCTGATTAAACATGACCATTTCATCTCAATATCTTGCATGATTTTGGGGCCCCATCTTAAGAACCACCCCATTTTGGCATGATGATGCGATTGTCATGAGAACATGTCGATGGTAATTTGTATGGACAGTCGCCACAGAATTTGGGGTGCCTCCATCCCTGCTGCATGCGCAAATTGACTTCTCATCATGCTATTCCCCTACCTCCAGAAGTCTCGAGTCAGTCAATTTCATGTTTGGTATCATTAACAGCTCGTTGATTCTTGGGGTAACTGGTCTCCAACACTGCTCCCTGAAGATTTCTCATAGCATCCCTGGCTCCTTACAGTTCCGGGAAAAAACCTCGAGTGAAATCTCAAGTTGGCTGGTTGAAATACATGTTTTATTGGTTAAACATGGTTAAACATGATGAACATGGTTAAACATTCCACTGTTGATGCTGTGAATGCCCAATTGTGTTGGCAAATCCTGTATTTTGGACTTGAACCGATTGAACCTTTTCTCAGTTGTTTGGGTGGGCTAAACCAACATATATAAACAGTATTCAAACACCTTTGTCATCTCTACTGGTTCCTTGACGAAGATGCCATACTGGGTTAGAGTAGGCCCCTGGACACTTGCTGGTGCTTAATTAGTAGGGAATGGAGGAATGATCCATAATAGCTATTAACAATCATCCCATTCCCTCATTCCCTAGCACCAGCAAGTTCAACGAACCGTCAACCAACCATCATGTACCACCGATTTCCCCATGTTGTTGATGCTTCAAAGCCCCATATTATATCCCCATCATATCCCCATTACATGGATACACGTCCATCAACCATGAATCATGTATCCAGCATATCCCCATATGTTTGATGGTTGTAATGTATATATATATGTATATATATAATTACGTTACCGTATATATATATATATATATATTTTAAACCACACAACAAGAAAAACATAGAACACAACATCAAGAGATGCCAGAAAACCTAAAAAACAACCTGCATAAAATTCTAAAAAAAAAAGAAAAAATAAAACCTCTACAGCAACCAATCAACTAACGATTTTCTTTTTCCACCTGCTCCGCCCAAGACCTCCACCCGTCCTGCATGGGCAAAACGTCGATTCCAGCAGCCTGACCCCAGCCTTTCGCAGAATTTCACGGGGCTCATTCCTTGGATCTTAGTGAATGTTCGTGGATGTTAATGGATATCCAATGGATGGGAAACAAAAAAAATGAACAAACATGAACTACCCTATGATGGAAATCCTGGATTTGACCATCAAAAATGGGTATTTGATGGTATTTAATGGTCTTTAATGGTATTTCACCATCAACCTTGGGGATTTACCACCCGCAAAACATAATCAAACCTCAATCATAGATCAATCTACGATTTTTTCAGGGTGATATAGGTTGATTCAAGTGGATTGATGGGGGATGATCCAGGAGTGGTGTGTGCACTTCCAAATTGCTGAAGTTCATACTTCCAATAAGCAATGATCCAATGGAATAATCATGTCATATATATATATATATAGTATATATATATATATATCTTTTATACATACTTCCCCACGGCACACCGACCTGAGACAACTTCAGGGAGACGAGACAAGAAACGACATGAACCCAGTATGTTCATGACACACAAAAATAACAGAATCGCCCTTCAGCAGAAAAGTCCAGAAAACAAATACATTGCAACAAACTTCTCTCCACCTACTCTTCACGAAGGATGACCGAATACCAAGCCATCTCAAAACTGCGCCTAACTGCCGGTCGGACAGCACATCGATACCTGCGCATGTCATGGATGGTACCAGCGTTCTGAGCAACACCCAACCATGGGCCAACAGGGAAACACATACTCATAGGAACATTCATGATAGGTGACTCGATCTCTGTGGGTTGTATTGCCAATGCGTGGTTGCTTCTGTTCTTGCAGTGACCACATCCCCAATATCCCCAATACACCTCACCACTGCTTTGTCTCAGAGCATGGCTTTCCATAGATACCCAGCAAACAAGCTGAAGTGCCATATTACATTGATCCAATCCCTCTATAAAATATGACATACTCCCCAGAAACCATGGTTTAATACGAGATTTACACGTACTTGGAACCATAGAATGGAGGTGTTGAATATTGCGATGATGGGATTAATGATGATTAATGTAACGTGCCCTTGACCTGTCCATTTACAGGTCATAAACCTATCAACCCCGTGCACTTCATGTCCTGTCCATGTGAAAGCGGGTTCCAGGCTTAACCAGCTCACTTGGAATGGCGTATTCTTGACCTATTCTTGCTTGGGTTGCATATCCAGCATTTGTTCTCCGATCAACCACAGTACGTCTTCTCCCAAAGGTAAAATTGAGCAAATGGTGTGTCACGTTTCTTCTATTAGTAGACCCTACATTAATCTCATGCCTCATGCCAGACAAATCTCAATGCACAGACCTGAAAATCATTCCATTGACCTCGCGACAGTGGGGATCGAACTGATTCAGTGACACACAGCCTCCCTTTTTATGGTCCCAAAAAGATGTTAAGTCCCTAGTATTCCTTTCTAAACCATGGTTGATATTGGGGGTCGTTTGACATTGGGCCATATTGGGGGGTCCCTAGGATTCTTCTTGTTGGTGCTATTGCATATAATCACAAAAAAAACCTCTGGTAATTTAACATAGGTATTGAAAACGTACCGTTGATAGTTCATTTACCTATTGAACATGGTGATTTTCAATAGCTATGTTACCCTCTGGTAAACTAACATAACTATGGAAAATCACCATTTTTAATGGGAAAATCCACTATAAATCACCATTTTCAATAGCTATGTTACTTTACCAGAGGGTACCATATAGGGTAATACCATGTAATCCCATAAGTTGTCGTAGTTTTCAACATATATCCAGATGCGACCGGCTTTCGCGCTTTCGTGCGCCTTCAATGAACCACTCCCTTGCCACCGGCGTTTGAGAAGGTGACTGCACTCGCACCCTGCAGAATGACAAGGGGCACAATCCAGACCCCCTGGGAAAAAACCATGGAAGTCTCGCAAATTTATGAATATATCTATGTACACATGATCTATCTATCTATCTGTCTGTCTATCTATCTGTCTATCTATCTATCTGTCTGTCTTTCTATCTACCTATCTACCTGGTGCATCTGGGCGAATCATTCACTGGGCTCCGGACAGAATTCCCCGTGCCGCGCCCTGCAAGCCGACCTCAGAGCTGAATTGTCTTCGTCTGGAAAACCTGGTTACGAATGGAATATTGATGCCGTTGTTAGGAATAAGGCTAATATTTTGTGAAAATAATTGTTAATCTGCGAACAAATAATGGAATATCTGACGGGTTTTGAATTAAAATGAAGGTTTAACCAACAACAGTAGAGATGTATGGGGTGTAAAGGGATATAACCAGGATATTCTGATATTACAATCGGATGATAATTTGGATAATAATGGGATACACCCTCTGGTGTCATAGTTACGACATTGGCTTTATCACTCCATATCACTACAACATATCTTTGGTGTTAGCTGTAAAGTATAGTGAAGTGAAGTAAAGCTGTGATAAACCGCCGTTTACCTGTGAAGTTGCACTCATAGCAGCTATTGAATTTATCTGGCCTGCTTGGATGATAGGCCCGATAGGCGACATCTATAGATCCACTGGTATTTCAATCCCATGCACCCTCAATGGTTGGCTGAAGAAGTTTCACACTCGTGAATTCAAATGAGTTTCTTGCTAGCAGGATAAACTTTGGACAAACGCAACCCGAACACCAATGTAGAAATCTTCCATAAATATAAATATAAATATGTATACATATATATGCAGATGTGATGAATAGACACCGGAATTCGGCTATAGAATTGGAGATGCAGTTGGACAGCAATTTGCTTTATTTGTTTAAATCGGGGATTCCCCAAACCATGGATTTCAATATAAAAATTGTTTAATTACTTTGGATGATTCTTTGGGGGTATCACCATTTTAGGAAAATATCAGACAAATCAACTAAAAATGGTATAATTCAGAAGATACCATCCAAAAATGTCTGATATTTTTCTGATTTTTTGGGTATACCAGCCTTCCTTACTAAAAATGAACACGAGCCTGGAGGCTATCCACTTCCATTTCCAGCTTCGAACTGCCCCTGGGGACTCCTGGGACACTCCTGGGACTTCACACCGCTGGAGCACCGCGCACGGTCCTGGCCATGTGGATGCTTCCCTGCTTAAGGAGGTTGCATCTGTATGGGGATTTCCATAAATGGTGGTGCTCCAAAATGGATTGCTTATGATGGAAAATCCAATGAACATGGATGATGTAGGGGTACCACTTTAGGAAGCCACCATATAGGTGCATGTACATAACTTTCCCTGGTTTCAGCCTGAGTTCAAGCTGCACCACCAGGTAGGCTTTGAGCTGAATTCTGTTTGCTTAGCAGTAGGATCCCGGTTGTCAGAAACTGCATATAGCCACCCGGGAAATTTGGCCTGAAACCCAACCATGGTCAGAATTTAACACACAACATGATTTGAAATATGTGGATAATCCACCATGGTCAGAATATAACACACTCAAATGTCAGAATAACAAACAAATAACAAACAAAATGAGGTGTTCCTTTGAGTTTCAGTCTTCAAGAAATGAACATGTGGCTAATCCTTGTTTGCTACGATCCAAAAGCTGCATTGTCCAGCCACATCCTGATGGAAGATACACAAGCAACCACACCTAACCACTCAGTTAATTGGCTATAAGGTGTACCTATACATACATATATATATACACAATAATAATATGTATACATATGTATACGTTATATATCATAACAGAACATGACACTGTCATGGTCTCACTTTCCACATGGGTCCCACACATATCCATTGCAAAGAATGCTTGGTTATAGCCCCTTGGATCCCCATAGTCATATTTCCATAAAATGATAACAATAACTAGCCCGGCTTTTTTGAAACTGCCTCCGCCCGCTGGCTTTCTCAAATGATAGCTAAGTTGGTTTATTTACTCAGGTTTACTACATTTTAACTGCTGTTCGTATGTGTATGGGAGATATATTATGATATATATCCATAACATATATATATATATATACAGTATATACACGTACACACACACATATATATATATATATATATATACATGTATACCGGATTATACCGGTATATACATCTCCATACTTACCGGGGTTCATTCCATACCTCGGGGGCACAAGAATAACACCCCCCATTCGGTGGATCGCCATTCGGCCAAGCATCAGTTCGGCGGTGCTGCGTCCACTGGGCGTCGGTTGCCCGGGGACGCACTCGGAGATGTATTGTGACTCGCCCCTCGGAAAGCCATGGGGAGAGTTACGATGATCCGATGGCTACTGTGGAGCCAGCGATTTCTACCAGTTGAAAACGGTGCTTTGATAGGTGGTTTGATAGGTGGTAAACATCCTAAAAAAAGGGTTTCAACATGTTTCAACCATCCAAGGTGCAGGATTTCTTCCCATCGTATGATGCCGCAATGCCGCATTGCAAAGATGACTTAAGGTCATCTTCTTGAAAATCTTATTATATAATTGTTTCACAACCTCCAATGGCAACATGTGGGCGCAGTGCAGTGCGCAGTGAGGTTTTCAGTTGCAAGTTGGTTTACAAACCCATCCAATGGTGCATAATATATATGCCTAGACATCCAACACAAACAACCATAAACATATTCATCAGCCTAGTTTTCTCAATCAACCTACCCCCTGGTAATCAAACATGGCGTGCTGGAGAAACCACCATTTAGTTGCGTTCGATCATTTTTGCATTAAAACCTTCATTTATGGTGGATTTTCTGATTTTCTCACTGCAACCTCCATTTATAGTGTATTTCACTGTATTTACCCATAGTTTCCTATGTTCTTCTCATTCAAACCTCCATCTATAGTGGATTTCCCTATATCTTCCCATGATTTTCCTATTGCTTCGGAGATTTCCCAGCGCTGTTTTGGGACGGGTCTGAGAACTCTCGGCGGCCGCACGGACCGTAGCATGTCTCGGTGAAGTTGAAGCCCAAGGGTGCGATGACGCGCAGGGCGGTGGGCCTTGGTGATAGTAATGGATTATTGATAATACACTATTGATAATTATGATTATTAGTGATTAATGATTTCTATCAAATGATTATGATTTCTATTAGTGATTAATGATTATGATTATTAGTGATTAGTGGAAAATTTTAACCGGAAAGCCCCATATTTAATGGGAAAATAACTCTGGTTTCCTGTAAAATTTCCCCAACAAACCAATCCAATCATGATAGTAATGATTATTGATAACTATCAAAGTTGGTGATTTAGAAATAAGGTTTAGCTGAAATAACATTTGATAGTCATCGATAATCATTGGGAAGTTCTTAGAACTATAATAAGGCTCAACCAAAATTCTTAACAACATTTGAACATGATCCGACTGGTGATCTTGGTAAGGATCATGATTCATGATAATGATGACTTATCAGACTTTAGCCAACAAATCAGGCGTTTTGGTACCTCAGCAATCTGCAACGGTAGGAGATACTGGGAAAAACGTCAGTGAGGTCGCTATAGCGCACCAGCGTTTTGTGTTTTCACCAACAATCATTGGGGTTCACCAAACTTTGCAAGCTTCTGGTCCCTGAAAAATAGGTCGAGTCGAACAATCAGCTCACCTTCAAGAGGGGATAGCAAAGATATTAAACAAACCAGGAAACATCAGCAAACTAGGAGTTTTTCAGATTGAACGTGTGAACACAGGCAAACGATGAGGCTGTTTCAGTTGAACAGCGGCCAGTTGGACCTGGTGTTGGAATTGACCACCAAACTCATTTTTTTGGGGGTAGCACTTAGTTCTGAACTAGCCAATCACCTAGATAGTGTTGAACAAACACGATCAAAAACACTGGTGAAAAGCAGAAACTGACCCAGTTAGAGGATAGTATCGGTACCCAGTCGCGTGACTTTGCTGCCAAACAATGATGTGACTTAGAGCAAAAAATAGCTTGAAGGGAGGTGTGTACAATTGATTTGAGCATGTTTCTGAATTTCAGAGCTATGACAAGTTCCACAAACATTGACCCTGTAGAACAATATTCTCTTTGATGCCAAAGTCAATGGCTAAAATTCCTTGATATTGCTAGTTCTATCCCCATCTTTGATTCTATTCCCCCTTGGTTAGGGTACCCTATGTCGAGTCTTGTAATTCGATAGCCACCAATTCCCAATGGGCCCGCTGGGTAAACCCCGACGATGCTAGGGCTGGCGTCACATCCAGACTCACAATGATCTCCGCCAATGGCGGGGAGCGCACAGCCTGCGATGGCTTTTCGCCAATCACCTAGAGAGTCTATCCATCCCAGGTTTGTCCATCTGGGTAAATTATAATATTTCACTGACCTGAATTAAGGCCACCAACTTCTTGCGGTCCCTGAATTAAGGCCATTTGGGGATGATTTCCCTTATTAACCATGATTTCCAGTGAGGTCGCAGTGAGGTCGTTATAATTTACCCAGATCCATGTTGTTCCCACAACAAAATCCCTTGAGTCCAACTCTGGGATACTCTGGGATATTCATTTGTTTTTCTCGTTGAACCACACGTCACAAAGAAGTTGGGGAGTTAGCTTGAGATAGCTAACCAACAAAAAATGGTTCACATACCTAAGCAACAAGGGTAAATAGGGGAGGAACAAACAATGATCTGCTTGTTGGTTGAGCCATACATCGCCACGTTCTCTTACTTATGAAACTTGCATGAATGATGCAGCAAATGGGATATTTTTTCGATGTAAACAATCCACTTTGGCAAATGGGGGATACCAAACCCACCATCTGGGTGCTTAGATCGAACGGAAGCCGTTTACGGTTTGGCTTCATGAGAGCCCAGAGCCCTGAGGCCGGTACCGTCACCACGAACAAATATTCCTCCACGATGGGGAACCTGCCCAATCTTCGCATCAAAATCAAGTGCCAAGTTAGGCTTCGTTTTACCCTCTGGTTATTTAACGTAGCCATGGTATAGATGGCCCATAGAAATAGATGGTTTACCTATTAAAAGTTGTGATTTTCCATGGCTATGTTAGTCATAACCAAATGGTAGATGATATTTTGCTCAAAAGTTGAGCCAATCGGATGTTCAAATCACTATAAATCACTGCTGCGCTGGTTGACAAGCAGGCCGGGGCTGTGGTGGTTATTGAGGTTGATAGTTGATATCCTCATCTTTGGAAGGCCAAAAAACCCTGCTCCGAAAATCTCAGGACGTAGATATCTCGGCTCTATCTCTTCATATGCTAAGTGTATTGGCCATCCCTCAGCAAAAAATATCTCAGCTTTCAGGAGTTTTCTTTCTGGCGAACATTAGTGGTCCTTTTTTTGTCCTTGTTGGCGAAACAACACCAGAATGTTGAGTAGGGTACCATCATATCCCAGCTGCTCAAGATGGCAAACACATCACTGTTGACTCATAACCAATCACCTGTTCAGCCACTTGGATGTATACCCCAGTGTTTCAGTTATTTCAGTTCTGGTCTGCAGCAAGTGAGCATGATATAGCATGATGAAAAAACAACACATTTACGAATGGGACAAAGTATGATAAACCCATTGGTAAACTAACATAGCAATGGAAAATGGCTATTTATAGTGGATTTTCCCATTAAATAGGGTGATTTTCCATTGCTATGTTAGTTCACCAGAGGATAAACCCATTGGTAAACAGGGCGTGATGTTTGAGCTGCATTGCTCGTGCCCTGGGATCCGGGATGGCACAAAAAACGCATCGCCAGGGCACTCGCGAGAGTTGCCGTCGTTGGTGTTCGTCGGCAAGGCGCCAAAGTCACGCGTCTCCAGGAACCTGACAAAGGTCGACGCAGACGTCGCAATGGTCGAGAAACATTCGCAACGCATGCGTCTTTCGTTAAGGACCGTTGATGAGGATCATCTTGCAATTTAAGTGTGGATGAATATAGAAATATTGCAGATATTTGAAGCCACCAAGGAGAATATAGGTAGGATATGGAATATGATAGGCGCTTCTATTTGGTGTAGAGTGGCTTGCATCACAGTTACGAAACATTGGCTGACTGTGGAGATCAGCACAGACCGGGGCATTGTTGTGGTGCTTCCAATACATGGACCCTTTGAATCGGCAAATCATCTTCGAACTCCAACCATCCTTATCTGTATATATATATTATGTTGATATATATATATATATACATATATATATAGATAATACATTGATGTTTGGCTGGTTTCATGCCCATCTCTTCCATTTTCATGAATTTACCCTGCCAGCCCAAAACCAGCATTTTCATCGTCCCAGGTGGTGCATCTAGGCTCTCGGGCCACTGAATGGTTCCTCCGTGGTCCTGGGCATGAATGAGATCCATGGAACAGTCGGACCATATCCATCCAAGGAAACGGTGATTTTCATTGGATATTACCCTCTGGTTATGTCAAAATAGCTATTGAAAATGGCCATTTATAGTGGAATTACCCATTAAAACTATTTAAAAATTGGTGATTTTCAGGGTCTATGTTCATTTACCAGAGGGTATATGATGAAATTAATGGAAATGGTGATTTACCATTATATTTTATCCATGAAAGAAATGGTGAAAATCTCATTTACCAGTGAATTTTCGAAAATGGTAAATCACTTGAATTATCTATCGTAACGCCTACCCACAAAAAAATAGGAGTTGGTAAAATCCAACTAAAATAGTGATCAGATATGCTTTTCGTTCAAGTTTAAGGGTATTCAACCGTAGGGACTTGATAAGCCCCAAGAATTGAAGCTAATGGTGGTAAATGAACCCTATCCATAAGACCTTATTTGGTGGGGGGTGATCTTTTTTTGGGGCCACCTTAAAGTTTCTTGCTCTTTAAATGGTGAATCAAATGAGGTGACTTAAAACAGTATCATACAATATCAATATCACAATCACTGGAATGAACAATCCACATGTGAGTATCTTTCAATGGTGAGTTATCCCAAGTTCTTACACCATAATCATCTCTTAATGGTGTGAGTCATAGGGGGTGAACTGTATCAGCAATTGCATCATCAAGGGTAAATTCAACTGATTCATCTTATTTGAAGAATCTGAAAAATTCTTGAAGAATCTGATCTGATATGAACTTCTTTAAGAATATGAACTTATTTGAAGAATCTGATCTGATCTGATCTGTTATGCTTCAATTCAACTGTTCAACTGTTCAACTGTTGATTGGTTGAGTGATTTCTTGACCGAACATAAATCACTCGTTCCAGACTTCCGTGGCCATCTTTGGGGCACCGATGGCACATGGAAAAACGAGCCTAAATGGTAAACGTTTGCATAACGAACTGGAAAGATCCACCATGTTTAATGGGAAAACTCACTATTTCGACTGGGCCATTTTCAATAGCAATGTAACAAATTACCAGAGGGTAATACCAACCGGTCATATTACCCCATGGCATTCGCCAAAAACGCCACGCCTGCGCCGCCTGCGCGGTGGGCGCCACCACCGAGGTGATGACTTCGTAGCGCCGAAAGGGCACTAGCCTCAGAAAGCGGTACACCGGAGATCGGAATATGATGGATATATAGTGAATTGCTGAGGTATTCATATCTATATATTGTGCATATATATATATACATATAGATAGTTTGTGAATCGGAGGTTATCTCCCCGATTATATGCTGTTGTTTGGTCTTGAGGTTGAGGTTCTCAACAATGATGACACGGGAATTGCAGTTTCAGCATGGCGGCGTTTTCTCTTTGGCACCTGCA